>OAZV01000002.1_pt1 | contig 238741 bp, 236 predicted proteins | sample 1475841 | NCBI WGS metagenome assembly OAZV01 (sample SAMEA2579928, study PRJEB22360) | human gut metagenome | biome: human gut; feature: human-associated habitat; material: faeces | place: Denmark | collected 2008/2010 | reverse complement strand
CATTGCCGGTTTTGTGAAGGTTGCGGATGCGATGTTAAGCCAGGGCGTGATTTAAGACAATTGTGCCGGATACAGCGCAAACGCCTTATCCGGCCATAAAAATCTTCAGTATCAGATGGTTGAAAGAACCTTTATGTTATCACTCCATTGCCCGCCTCTTCTGATGGCGGGCTTTTTTTCGGCGCTCTCTTGCGTGGCGAATCCTTTTTCTTCCCCTCTCCACCGCCGGGAGCCATTATTCCCCGAAACTGCCTTACCGACGTGCGCTTTGCCTGATCAATCAACTGGTACAATGTCCCCACCAGCGGCTGCATAAAGTCCTGATAGCGACACTGCTTTTCGCTGATTTGCGTCAGCACCGATTCCCAGTGCGCGGTCATGTCCGGTCGCGTCGCCATTTCTGGCAGCGAATGGAATAGCGCTTTTCCGGCGTCGGTGGAGTGGATATAGCGCCCTTTTTTGGTCAGGAAACCACGCTTGAACAACAGTTCAATAATCCCGGCACGGGTTGCTTCTGTCCCCAGACCATCGGTCGCACGAAGGATCTTTTTCAGATCTTTGTCCTGCACAAAGCGCGCGATCCCGGTCATCGCCGAAAGCAGTGTTGCATCGGTAAAATGGCGCGGCGGTTGGGTTTGCCGCTCTACCACTTCGCCTTTTTCGCACAACAATTCATCGCCTTTCGCCACCACAGGCAGCGGCATGCCGTCGTTTTCTTCATCGCGCTCTTTGCTGCCTAACAGCGTGCGCCAGCCTGCTTCAGCAAGAAAACGGGCTTTAGCGACAAATTTGCCTTTGGCAATGTCCAGTTCGATAACACACTTGCGGAACACCGCATCCGGGCAGAACTGCATCAAGTACTGACGGGCAATCAGGTTATAGACCTTCGCTTCGTTCTCCGTCAGGTTGATCGCAGAACTCCGTGCGGTCGGAATGATGGCGTGGTGCGCATCGACCTTTTTGTCATCCCAACAGCGGTTGCGTATATCTGGATCTACCACTGGCTGCGGCAACAGATCCGGTGCATGAACGCTGATAGCATTCATCACCGCGTGGCGTCCGGCAAAATGTTCTTCTGGCAAATAGCGGCAATCGGAACGCGGATAAGTGATTAGCTTGTGCGTTTCGTACAGCTTCTGGCAGATATCAAGCACGTTCTGCGCGCTCAGACCAAAACGTTTAGCCGCTTCAATCTGCAACGCCGAAAGCGAAAACGGCAGCGGTGCGGATTCTGATTCCCGTTTATCGTTATAGCTGGTGACAATAGCCGGTTGGCCGCTGATGCGGTTGACCACATGCTCCGCCAGCGGACGATGTAACAAGCGCCCTTCTTCATCCTGATAAGGTTCACACGCTTCGCTCGGTTGCCAGATAGCGGTAAACCGCTCATCGGCAGGTGTCACGATATGCGCTTTGACTTCAAAGAAATCTTTCGCCACGAAGTTTTCAATCTCTTCGTCGCGGCGCACCACCAGTCCGAGTACGGGCGTCTGCACGCGTCCCACGGAAAGTACGCCCTGATAACCCGCATTGCGACCGAGAATGGTGTAAGCGCGGGTCATATTGATGCCGTACAGCCAGTCGGCTCGGGCTCGCGCCAGTGCAGAAACGCACAACGGCACAAACTCACTGTTGGAACGAAGACGATCGATCGCCCGCTCAACCGCCTGCGGGTTCAGGTCGTTTATCAAACAACGCTGCACCTGCTGGCGCTTTTCCGGTGCCAGTTGCAGATAGTCCAGCACTTCATCCACCAGCAATTGCCCTTCGCGATCCGGGTCTCCGGCGTGAACGATTTCGCTGGCTTCATGCAGTAAGCGTTTGATGACATTAAGTTGTTTAGTCACGGAGGGTCGGGGCTGTAATTGCCACTTTTCCGGGACAATCGGCAAATCCGCAAGATTCCAGCGCGCATAGCGGCTGTCGTAGGCGTCTGGCTGCGCCTGCTCAAGCAGGTGACCGATACACCAGGTCACCACCTGACCATTACCGCACTCAATAAAGCCATCGCCTTTCCGGTGCGGTTTAGGCAGGACATCAGCAATGGCGCGCGCCAGACTCGGTTTTTCGGCAATAAACAACCGCATTGAATTAACGGATCTCAACCATGGCACGACCGCCGCGCGCTGGCACCAGTTCACCAATCGCCGTCAGTTCAATGCCAAACTCGGCGGCTGTAGCTTTGACCTCATTTTCTGCTTCCGGCATGACCGCCAGCAGCAAACCGCCAGAAGTTTGCGGATCGCACAGCAGATCGCGAACTTCACGCGGCATTTCACCCATCAGATGACCGTAGCTGGCAAAGTTACGTTCGGTGCCGCCAGGCACTGCGCCCAACTTAATGTACTCTTCAACCCCCGGCAATTTCGGGATCGCGTCATAGTCGACGCGCGCCTGCACACCTGCGCCCTGACACATTTCGCTTAAATGCCCCAGCAAACCAAAACCCGTAACGTCGGTCATCGCTTTTACGCCTTCGATGTTGGCAAAGGACGCGCCTGCGATGTTCATCCGGCACATCACTTCCGTCGCCAGTCCCTGATGTTCTGGTTTCAGCAGTGATTTTTTCTCAGCCGTGGTAAGAACGCCAATCCCCAGCGGTTTCGTCAGGAACAGTTTGCATCCGGCGTGTGCGGTACTGTTTTTCTTCACCCGCTCGGTCGGTACGATCCCCGTTACCGCCAGACCAAAAATCGGCTCCGGCGCATCGATGGAGTGACCGCCAGCCAGCGCAATACCCGCCTGACGGCATGCATAGCGTCCACCTTCGGTCACTTCGCGGGCAATTTCCGGGGAAAGTTTGTTAATCGGCCAGCCGAGGATCGCAATCGCCATAATCGGTTTGCCGCCCATTGCGAAGATATCGCTGATGGCGTTAGTCGCCGCAATGCGGCCAAAATCGAAAGGATTATCAACGATCGGCATAAAGAAGTCGGTGGTGCTGATAACGCTGGTGCCATTGCCCAGATCGTACACCGCCGCATCGTCGCGGGTTTCATTACCCACAAGCAAATTCGGATCAACAAACTTCGCCTGCTCACTGTGCAGGATGGTTTCCAACACTTTTGGGGAAATTTTACAGCCGCAACCAGCGCCGTGGCTGTATTGGGTCAAACGAATCGAGTTCTCGCTCATGGACATCTCCTGTCAATGCAATCCGGGTATGGTAACCCTCATTCCATGAAGTGATAAGTGAGAGTGTCTGAATTCCTGCGCCTTTGCTCACAATCCAGACAGTTTCGCGACAATTATCAGAAATAAGTCACAAACGGCGTCGGGTCCGGGACGTTTATCGACGTAGATGCTTTCAACTGCGGCGTACCGAGGTAGAGAAAACCGACAATTTTATCCTGCTCACGGCAACCGAATGCTTCACGCACTACCGGACTTTCAGTTAATGCACCACTGCGCCAGATGCCGCCAAACCCCTGGGCAACTGCTGCCATTTGCATCGCCATGACCGCGCATCCCGCAGACATTTCCTGTTCCCAGCGCGGGACTTTATGATTTTCTTCGCATTTCGCCACCACCGTTATGATGAGCGGTGCGCGGAACGGCGCATTACGCGCTTTGTCGATTGCTTTGTTATCACTACCGACAGCAATCGCCCCCTGCTCCAGTACAGCGCTGAAACGCTCGCGCCCTTCACCTTCAATCACAAAGAAATGCCACGGTTGCATGGACTTATGGTCCGGCGCACGCATACCCGCACGCAGGATGTTTTGCAGTTGTTCACCCGTTGGCGCGGGTTCAGCCAGGCGGGAGGCGCTACGGCGATTGATCAATAGTTCGAGTGCATCCATTTGATTAACTCCTGTCATGATATTTATTCACAAAATTAACACGAGAGTGGATTTTGTTACAGCCCAGTCCGCAATTCCTGCTGACAAGTGCCGGTTGGGTCATTACGATAACCACATCTATTGCGCCTGAAACAGGTGTGACCTTAAGTTGGGAGAATACATGCGAACCCTTTGGCGATTTATTGCCGGATTTTTTAAATGGACGTGGCGTCTGCTGAATTTCGTCCGTGAAATGGTACTTAACCTGTTCTTTATTTTTCTCGTGCTGGTTGGTGTGGGGATCTGGATGCAGGTCAGTGGTGGTGATTCGAAAGAAACGGCCAGTCGTGGCGCACTGCTGCTGGACATTTCTGGTGTGATCGTCGATAAACCCGACAGTTCTCAGCGGTTTAGTAAATTAAGCCGCCAGCTGCTTGGTGCCAGTTCCGATCGTCTGCAGGAAAACTCACTGTTTGATATCGTCAACACCATTCGCCAGGCGAAGGACGACCGCAATATCACCGGTATTGTGATGGATCTGAAAAACTTCGCAGGCGGCGACCAGCCGTCTATGCAGTACATCGGCAAAGCTCTGAAAGAGTTTCGTGACAGCGGGAAACCGGTTTATGCCGTTGGCGAGAACTACAGCCAGGGGCAATATTATCTCGCCAGTTTCGCCAATAAAATTTGGCTGTCTCCGCAAGGCGTGGTTGATCTGCACGGCTTTGCCACCAACGGTCTGTACTACAAATCGTTACTGGATAAGCTGAAAGTTTCCACCCATGTGTTCCGCGTGGGTACGTATAAATCTGCCGTTGAACCGTTTATTCGTGATGATATGTCGCCGGCAGCCCGCGAAGCTGACAGCCGCTGGATTGGTGAGCTGTGGCAAAACTATCTGAATACTGTTGCCGCTAACCGCCAGATCCCTGCTCAGCAGGTATTCCCTGGCGCGCAAGGGTTGCTTGAGGGTTTAACCAAAACCGGTGGCGATACCGCGAAATATGCGCTGGAAAACAAGCTGGTCGATGCACTGGCATCGAGTGCCGAAATCGAAAAAACTCTGACCAAAGAGTTCGGCTGGAGTAAAACTGATAAAAATTATCGCGCCATCAGTTATTACGATTACGCATTGAAAACGCCGGCAGATACCGGTGACAGTATCGGTGTCGTCTTCGCTAATGGCGCAATTATGGATGGCGAGGAAACTCAGGGGAATGTTGGCGGTGATACCACTGCGGCACAAATCCGCGACGCTCGCCTTGACCCGAAAGTGAAAGCGATTGTCCTGCGTGTTAATAGCCCAGGCGGCAGCGTTACCGCGTCTGAAGTGATTCGCGCTGAACTGGCAGCAGCCCGGGCAGCGGGTAAGCCTGTGGTTGTATCGATGGGTGGCATGGCGGCATCTGGTGGTTACTGGATTTCCACACCAGCTAATTACATTGTGGCTAACCCCAGCACCCTGACCGGTTCTATCGGTATCTTCGGCGTGATCACCACCGTAGAAAATAGTCTGGATTCGATTGGTGTTCATACTGATGGTGTCTCAACTTCACCGCTGGCAGATGTTTCTATCACCAGGGCACTGCCGCCGGAAGCGCAGCAGATGATGCAGTTAAGCATTGAGAATGGCTATAAACGCTTTATCACGCTGGTTGCTGATGCGCGTCATTCAACGCCGGAGCAGATTGATAAAATCGCCCAGGGTCACGTCTGGACCGGTCAGGATGCAAAAGCTAACGGGCTGGTCGATAGTCTCGGGGATTTCGATGATGCGGTCGCCAAAGCAGCAGAGCTGGCAAAAGTGAAACAGTGGCATCTGGAATACTACGTTGATGAACCGACCTTCTTCGACAAAGTGATGGACAACATGTCTGGTTCTATCCGGGCAATGTTGCCAGATGCGTTCCAGGCCATGTTACCTGCACCGCTGGCCTCGGTAGCCTCTACCGTTAAAAGTGAAAGCGACAAGCTGGCCGCGTTTAACGACCCACAAAACCGTTATGCGTTTTGCCTGATCTGCGCCAACGTGCGTTAAGTCATGTACTAAGTGGCCGACAGATCGTCGGCCACATTACTTTTTACGTCGACGAATCCTCTTCCCGCTGTCTCGCCACATATTTCCTTATCCGCATAGTATCAGGTGCGCTCCCCCTGCCTCACGTATATACTTTTGCTCTTTCGATATCATTCATATCAATATCATGCAAAAGAAATCAATTTACGTCGCCTACACGGGCGGGACCATCGGGATGCAGCGTTCCGAGCAGGGTTATATTCCGGTGTCAGGTCATCTACAGCGCCAACTGGCGCTGATGCCGGAATTCCATCGCCCGGAGATGCCAGATTTCACCATTCATGAATATACGCCATTGATGGATTCTTCTGATATGACGCCAGAAGACTGGCAGCATATTGCTGAAGATATTAAAGCGCACTATGACGACTATGATGGTTTTGTCATTCTGCACGGCACAGACACGATGGCGTATACCGCCTCTGCACTGTCGTTCATGCTCGAGAATCTCGGTAAACCGGTCATTGTGACAGGGTCACAAATCCCGCTGGCTGAGTTACGCTCTGACGGACAAATTAATCTACTGAATGCGTTGTACGTTGCGGCGAATTATCCTATCAACGAAGTAACTCTCTTTTTTAATAATCGACTGTATCGTGGCAACCGAACCACCAAAGCCCATGCCGATGGTTTTGATGCGTTTGCCTCTCCAAACCTTCCTCCGTTACTGGAAGCAGGTATCCATATTCGTCGTTTGAATACGCCACCCGCCCCGCACGGTGAAGGGGAATTGATCGTTCATCCAATCACGCCGCAACCAATTGGCGTAGTGACGATTTATCCGGGGATTTCTGCTGACGTCGTGCGCAATTTTCTGCGCCAACCTGTGAAAGCATTGATTCTGCGCTCATATGGCGTGGGTAATGCGCCACAAAACAAAGCCTTCCTGCAGGAATTACAAGAAGCCAGCGATCGCGGTATTGTGGTGGTCAACCTGACACAATGTATGTCCGGTAAAGTGAACATGGGTGGTTATGCCACTGGTAACGCCCTCGCCCATGCCGGCGTTATTGGCGGTGCAGATATGACTGTAGAAGCCACGCTAACCAAACTGCATTACCTGCTTAGCCAGGAACTTGATACTGAAACCATTCGCAAGGCCATGAGCCAAAACCTGCGTGGCGAACTGACGCCGGATGATTAAGGAGACTGCAATGCCCCCTCGCGCCCTGTTACTGGTCGATTTACAAAATGATTTCTGTGCTGGTGGCGCGCTCGCCGTGCCGGAAGGTGACAGTACGGTGGATGTCGCTAACCGCCTGATTGACTGGTGCCAGTCGCGCGGTGAAGCGGTTATCGCCAGTCAGGACTGGCATCCGGCGAATCACGGCAGTTTTGCCAGTCAGCATGGTGTAGAGCCTTATACGCCGGGCCAACTCGACGGTTTGCCACAAACCTTCTGGCCCGATCACTGTGTGCAGAACAGTGAAGGCGCACAATTACATCCGTTACTGAAGCAAAAAGCGATCGCAGCGGTGTTCCATAAAGGCGAAAATCCTTTAGTTGACAGTTACAGTGCCTTTTTTGATAACGGCCGTCGGCAGAAAACTGCGCTCGATGACTGGTTGCGCGCTCATGTAATCAATGAATTGATCGTTATGGGTCTGGCTACTGACTATTGCGTTAAGTTTACCGTGCTGGACGCGTTACAGTTAGGCTATAAGGTGAACGTGATTACCGATGGTTGTCGTGGCGTAAATATCCAGCCACAGGACAGTGCGCACGCGTTTATGGAAATGTCAGCAGCTGGGGCAACGCTATATACGCTAGCAGACTGGGAAGAAACGCAGGAGTAATTTTACGCTGGCCTACAATTCTGTACTGGCATTGTAGGCCAGATAAAACACATCAGTGATACATCTGGTAATTGACGCCATCAACGAAAGATTTAATTCACCTCAGAAATCTCTTCCAGCGACACCTTCCGCGTTTCGATGCCAAAAATGGAGAGAACCAGCGCACAGAGCACTAACATGACACCAAGCACCATAAACACCGTAATCGACCCATAATGTGTTAATAATGCCGCAACGCCATAGGGCGTGAAGACTGCGACGATCCGTCCGACGGCATTAACGAAACCCGAACCACGCAGGCGTAAATGCGTTGGCCAAAGTTCCGGGATATAAACCGCCGACGCGAAGCACACATACATGTATAAAAAGAAGATCATCACCAGGCCATAGATTAAAATCGCCCACTCTGTAGTCTGAATTGAATAGATATAGCCTAACACAGCAATAATAATAAGTAAGGCAGAGCCAAATAATCGACGAGGAAAATGATCAATAATTAATGCCGCAATAAATATCCCTACCGGAGCGCCAATCATAATAACAGCGGTCATTAATATTGATTTATCAACATCAATGCCGGAGTTAACAAATATGGTCGGTATCCATACGGTGATGGTATAAAGCGAAATGTTCATTGCAATTAAAACAGTAATCGCGACTAATGTACGTCGTAACATTTCCCCTTTAAACAGGAGCCAGAAGGTACCCTTGATTACCTTAACCTTGCTGTTGCTCTGGTTCAAAGTAAGCGGGGGTAAACGAATCCTCTTCTCTCTTTCAATTTGCTGCTCTACTTCACGAAGTTGGCTTTCTGCACCTGCGATTTGCCCTTTCCCTGCCAGCCATCGTGGCGACTCAATAAAGTATTTACCTGAGAGAAACCACGCTAACAGTATGCCAATACCGCCCAGCAGAAACATTATCCGCCAACTAAAAAAAGCGATAACCACCACGCCTATCGCCGCAGAGAGCATGGGCGACCAGTTACCAACAAATGAGAGCCGCGCGGACCATTTTCCACGCACCGTCGCGGGGATAAACTCCGTAAATGAGGCGTAGCCAACCATAATCAGCGCCCCCATTCCTGTTCCCATCAGGAAGCGAAAGAAGATGAGCCAGTACATATCAGGGACAAAAGCGGCCCCTGTTGCCGCAATACCGACGATGAGAAGATTTATGCGAAACGCCCTGCGCCGCCCAAAGTAGTCACCAATAAACCCACCGGTAAGAGAGCCGATGAAATAACCAAACATTAATGCCGAGGTAAAGGCGGCATTGAGGAAATTATTTGACCATCCATTGCTTACCAGCTTTGCTAAGACGACATTACCGGAGTAACTCAAAAACCCCGTTAATAACAGACTAAAGCTTATTATACCAAATATACGATAATGAAACCGGGCCAAAGGCAAGCGGTCCAGTCTTGCGCCAATTTGATCATATTGTTCCATTGGGTGCCTCGGATTTGCTAAAAAAGGTAGCAATTGCGGCAAATTCACTTGCCGCATCTTTATCATCATTTTATTTCCAGGCGCAGGAACAAATAATATTGACAATGTATGCTTAAATTACCACACCAGCTGGATATTATTGTCTTTGCAAAATGCTATCCACTCTGCACCCGGTGATTTATCAGTTATTATGTAATTAATATGACTAAAGTCAGCTAACTGGACAAAAGCTTTGCGATCAAACTTAGAGTGATCAACCAATAACGCAACTTCTGTCGCCTGACGGATCATTGTCTTTTTGATTTCAGCTTCCGCTTCATTAGAGTCCAGCGCGCCGCTGTTAATATCAAGACCTTTACAACTCATTACCATGATATCGACATGGTAGCGGCTGATGATCTCTTTAGTAATTCTTCCTTGCAGTGAAAGTGTATTTTTGTTTAGTTCCCCACCCGTTGAAACGACTTTAATTTCTGACTGAGCCAGAACATGAATCGCTTCCGCCGAGTTGGTTAGCAACGTCAGGTCACTACGGTCCTGTAACAATTTGAGCAATTCCATTACGGTACTACTGGAATCGGCTGCCATGGTGGTTTTATTGTCGATAAAGGGTAGTGCCTTGCGTGCAATAAGCTGCTTCTCTTCATAAAACGATGAAGCGCGCTTATAAAAATGGATATTCTCCGTCAACATCGCTGTATTTAAAACAGCACCACCATAGGTTCTGGTCAAAAAGCCTTCATCTTCCAACTTCTCAAGATCGCGGCGAATGGTTTCTTCGGTTACCTGAAAAATCCCACTCAAATTTGAGACTGTCACCTTTTTATCGTTGGCAACCATTTGCTTAATTGCCTGAATCCTGTCTTTTGCCGCCACGATTACACCCCTGTATCTTTTTACATCACATTAGCGCAATTATCGCATAACCGATGTTTACTTTCAAAATAACCCGTTTGAATCACAGATTTTCATCACAGTTTTCACAGAAACAGAGGTGAATCGTGTTGAGTATTTAACGCTCCAGGGCCTCTGCCATTTCCCTCATCAATGTTGCGTCTGCATCCGATAAGTTGATATTCAGTGCCGCGACATTTTCACGTACCTGTTCCGGCGCAGTAGCCCCACTAAGAATGGAGATTAAATCACTCTGTTTTAATATCCACGCCAGTGCCAGAGTGGGAATTGTGCACTGATAACGAGCACAGAGTGGCTGCCACTGTTCAAGCATATCAATCACTTTCAGCATGTTTTCACGCTGGAACCAGACTTTATTTGCCCGAGCGCCGCCCGGAACGTAATCACGCGTGATGGTCCCGGTCAACAATCCCTGCTCTAGCGGAGAGTAGACCTGTACCACAATGCCATTATCACGACATAGCGGCAGCAGTTCGTTTTCCATTGCCCGGTCGAGGATACTGTATTTCGCCTGAATAATATCCAGTTCACCATGTTGCAGATACTCGCGGATATGGTCAGCATCGACGTTAGCAGCGCCTATAGCGCGAATTTTCCCTTCGGCCTTTAACGCATTAAGCACTGCGACAGTTTCAGCTATCGGCGTAAAAAATGGCGGCACCGACTGCCAGTGCGTCATGTAGATATCGATGTAATCAATACCCAGACGTTGCAAGCTGGCTTCTACCTCTTCGCGGATAGATTCCGGAGAAAGGTTTTTATACAACTGCCGATCGCCAACTTTGTTGAATAAACTCCCTTTTCGTTCCCAGACAATGCCGCATTTGGTTTCTACTACAACCTGTTCACGGGGCAGTTTTTTTAACGCCTGACCAACGATAACTTCACTATTGCCAAAGTTATATCCTGGCGCAGTATCAATCAGGTTAATGCCGCAACGATGGGCTTCAAGAATCGTATCAATGCATATTTGTCGATCGAGATCGCCATTCCATGCAGGACCGCCGCCAATGGCCCATGTCCCCAACCCCATTCGCGAAAGCGTTATATCCGTTGTGCCTAAAGGTATCTTTTTCATTTGCCTTCATTATCCTTCGTATTCTTCCAGCAATTGTTCGACCAGCTTTCTGTTTTTTACACCGGTGGTGGCGCCGATGCTTAGAACCGAGATAGCCGCCGTTGCATTGGCAAAGCGTGCGCATTCACGCAGATTTTTACCTTCTAACAGTGCTGCAATAAAACCTGAAGCAAAGTTATCGCCCGCACCAATGGTGTCGATAGCGGTTATTCCTGCGACCGCCGGCACCTTCATCGTCATGTCACCACGCTTGATAAAGCAGCCGTCTTTACCCGTTTTAATCACCACCGTTTTTACGCCGCACGCAAGAAAGCAGTCAGCAATTTCATCCAGTGTCTCTTTCCCGGTGAGTAATTTTGCCTCGGCAAAATTAGGAAACAGATAATCGACATAACTCAATGCTTCGCAAATATCATTCAGCGTTTCATTCAACCGCGGTTTGATCATATCGGCACAGATAATCATCTGCCGGGTTTTAGCTTGCGTAAAAATTTCTGTTAGCGCTCTACCATCCAATAGAGGACTGTTGAAAATACTGGCAAGTGATAATAATTTCGCCTGAGAAAACCGCGCAAAATCAACATCGTCAATATTCAATTTCCACAGACTGCCGTTACGGTTTGTGACAAAGGTCCGCTCGCCATCCTCCGTCACCAGTCCAACGTTAATAGAGGTATCTATGCTGACGTCCTGCTTCAGGCTTTGAATATCAATATTCTCTTTGCGGCAATGGTCGAGAATAAATTGCCCTGCGGCATCTTTACCAATACGACTCATTAATGCTGTGCGATGGCCCAGACGAGAAATAATTGTTGCTTCATTTATTGCATCACCCCCGGTGGTCATTGCGATTCTTTCAAGAGGATAAGAATCCACATCAAAGATATTTTTACTGACCGGTTGCAATGGAATATCAACAATAGCGGCACCTATACAAATAACGTCGAGATTATCCATATTATTATTCCGCTTTGCCATCAGAACCGAACAGTTTAATTTTATCCAATGCCCGTTCTTTTACAGCTTTACGCACTTCACGTTCTAAATGCAGGAAAGGCTGATCCTGGTTTTCTTTCACTGCTACCATTGCGGCCTGACAGAGCTCCGTATGAATGTTGATTTTCGCAATACCCAACGAAATTGCAGTTTTAATGTCGGCATCACTGATCCCTGATGCGCCATGCAAAACCAGCGGAACAGAAACAGCATCGCGTACGCGTTTGACGACCTCAAAGTTCAATTGTGGCTCTGACGTATAAACCCCATGCTGGTTGCCGATGGCGACAGCCAATGAGTCACAGCCCGTACGTTCAACAAATTCAGCCGCCTGGTCAGGATCGGTATAGTGATAGCCTGCCAGCGCTTCCTCATAAACTGTTTCATTACCGACATGCCCTAATTCCGCCTCTACCGGAATACCCAGCGGATGGAAGAAATCAACAGCCTCTTTGGTTAAACGAATATTTTCTTCGAAATCAAATGCAGAAGCATCACGCATTAATGAATTCATACCATGAGTCCAGGCGTTATGAATAATCTCCATACTCCGACCATGATCCCAATGAGTTATTACCGGCACCGTTGCTTTTTGTGCCATTGATACCATCATGTGAGAGAAATCTTCAAATGAGGTGTTGCCGACAAAACCTGAGCCAAAAGAAATAATAACCGGTGATTTCGCTTCTTCGGCTGCGTCGATAACGCCCATCAACATTTCTGCATTCCATACGTTAAAATGGGCAATTGCATAATGTTTATTTGTGGCATCGTTTTCCCAATATCTGATATCTGCGAGCATGTTCTGTTCTCCCGTATTAATTAATCGCTAATTTTAATAACGCCTTTAATAATGTCGCGTTTGTTGTTAACTGACTCTTCAAATGCCTGTTGTACATCCCGATAATCGTAAATATGCGTCACCATCGATTTCACATCGAATCGCCCTGAGGAAATAGCTTCAATCGTGACCGGATAACGATTGGCATAGCGGAATACCGTCTGGATAGTGACTTCGCGATTGATTTTGAGGAAATTGATTGCCGAATCGCCGGGTACAGTACCAACAATCATAATTTTACCGCCGCGCATGACCAGATAAGGTGCCTGTTTAACGGTGACCGCAGAACCCGCTGTTTCAAAAACAATATCTGCACCCATGTCTTCGGTAAATTGCTGACAGCGTGCAATAGTGTCTTCTTTTGCGCCGTTAATAACCACTGTCGCGCCGAGCTGTTCCGCCATTGTCAGACGTTTTTCCAGCACATCAACGACGGCAATTTCCGTTGCTCCCAGGCATTTGCACGCTTGCAACGTCATCAAACCAATACAACCCGCTCCCAGAATAATTATCTTCTTACCAGGTTTAACATCTGCCAGCATCGCGGCATGCATCCCGACTGCGGCAGGCTCCACCAGCGCCCCTTCCATCGTGTCCATATTGTCTGGCAGTTTGTAAGTAAAGCTCTCCGGATGACACAGATAGTGCGTTAATGCGCCGCGGTAGTTGGGTTGTGTCGCCATAAAATCAACGTCCGGGCAAATGTTATATTTGCCTTCCAGACAGTAACGACAGTGACCGCAAGGAACGCCAGGTTCGATATTTACCCGATCCCCCGGTTTAAATTTGCGCACGCGGCTTCCCACAGCCACAACCGTCCCGGCGCATTCATGACCCAGGCCAATTTCTTGATTTGGGTCTTTAGGCGGAATAAACGGGCCTGATTCAAAACCATGTACATCTGAACCACAAATACCGACATATTCCACTTTAATCAAAACTTCATCTTCTTTAGGCACAGGTATTTCTGCTGAAATAATTTTCATTGTGCCCGGCACCTGCAATATTGCTTTTGAATTTTTCATTTTGAATCCACCAGTATTATTTATTGGCTACTGCATCAATACTTAAACTTTCAACGGAGACACCTTTGGTTTCAATTCCAATGGTGGCGATAGCAATTGCGACAATAATTGAAACAGCCCCCAGAAGAATAAAGACTCCCGTTACGCCATAACTACTGAGCAGCACTGCAACGGCATAAGGCGCGGCAATACCACTGATTCGCCCTACCGCATTCGCCAGACCGGAGCCACGGAGTTTGGCCTCTGTCGGCCAGATCTCAGGGACATACACTGCCGAGGCATAGCAAACGTACATATAGACGAAAGTAATCAGGAAGAAACCAATCAGCGTTATGAGCAACATACTGGTTTGCAGTGAATAGATATATCCGAGCACCGCAATCAGGATTAATAGCCCCACACCCATTGTTTTACGCGGAATTTTATCCATCACCAGCATGGCAATAAAAATACCAAATGGCGCGCCAAACATACTCATGGTATTTAAAACAATCGAGTCTTTTAAATTAATTCCCTGGGTCATGAATATCGTTGGCAACCAGTTAATTAGTGTGTACTGCACAACGTTCATGGCAATCAGCACACAAGAGCCTAATATCACGCGTTTCAGTAATACTCCTGTCAGTAAGGCTGAATACGGCACCGCTTGTGGTGCTTTACCGTCATCAGCAATAACCACAGGCGGCAAAGGTTTACCCGTCTGGCGTATGACGCCTTCTTCTATACTCCGCATGACTTTCTCGGCTTCCTGATACCGTCCGCGCGATTCCAGCCAGCGCGGGGATTCAGGAAAGTAGCGCCAGGCCAGCGCCGTAGCGATAAGTGACAATATTGCAGGGATAAGCAGTTGTACCCGCCAGTTCCACTCTGCACTAATCAGCGGCGTGAGTCCCATCGCAATCAATGAACAGAGCAGATATGACCAGTTACCAATAAAGGAAACCCGACTGGACCACGTTCCGCGATTTCTTCCGGGCATATATTCGGTGAAACCAGCAAACAGTGTAACCAGTAAAGCTCCCAGCCCAACGCCCATCACAAAACGGCAGGCAATAAGGAAATCCATATTCGGTGAGAAAGCACCGACAACCATCGAAGCAATATGAATGGCCTCATAGAGGATAAACGCATTTCTGCGACCGGTTTTGTCACCGATGATGCCGCCCACCAGCGCACCGAGAAACATTCCGGCGGTCGTGATTGCTGAGAATGTGGCAGTGGTGGAATTATCTGTCCAGCCCAACGCTTTCAGCTGCGCGAGGATCAAGCCACCAACGGCATTACTCCAGCAGACAAGCAAGCCAAACGCGACGATGGCAAACATTGACGAATGCCAGCGGCAATCCGGTAAGCGATCCAGCCGTGCACCACAATGCGGTTTTGTTATCTGTTCCATGCGATAACGTTCCTTCAGGAGAGTAGTTATTCATCAAAGTCGTAAGTCATGATCACTTTGATTGCAGTTTTATCGACCATCGCATCAAACCCTTCGCGCCATTGCGACAGGCCGATACGATGCGTGATCATCGGTTTGACTTTGATCGCGCCGCTGGCTAATAGCCTGATAGCGTTACGCCATGAGGTGGAGTCATAGGCCATATGCCCAATGATGCTTTTGTTCCAGGCGGTAATGTCATTAATCGAGAAATAAAGAGGTTTGAAGCCCATTCCAACGCGTACCACTTCCCCGTTCGGACGGAGCATTTCGATGGCTTGTTTCAGTGCGATATTGGCACCGGAGCATTCAATCACCAGTCCCAGATTGTCTTTGCCACAAATTTGCTGGCAGCGCGCCACCACATCTTCGGTAGAACCATTTACTACTGCCGTCGCACCCAGTTCTTTTGCAACCGGGAATCGGACCGCCACATCTTCTTGTAGACCAACGACGACGATATTTACCGCCCCCATAATCCGCGCCATTTGTACGGAGAACAGCCCGAGTGGGCCAGTGCCGATGACGACCACATCCTGACCAGGGAGGAATTTCGATTGCTGCGCGATGGATTTGTAGGCATTACAGATAGGGTCAAGTACGGCTGCGTCCTCATAATCAACACCATCAGGGATTTCCCACAACGCATGACGATGAATTTTGAGAATTTCACCAGGAACAAGACAATATTTGGAAAAACCACCGCCCCAGGTATTGTTATCCAGACCAAGGTTTACTTTTTCTGTACAACACAGAAAATCACCTTGTTCACAGGCCGGGCAAACACCGCAAACGTGACCGCTGTTATCCGACACGACGCGTTGCCCCACTTTCCAGTCTTTGACTTTTTCACCAACCTGCGCAATACAACCTGCGAACTCATGGCCGCGGATAGAGTTAAACTCATCAGAACCGCTATCGACATTGTAGTGCTTCATGTCTGCGCCGCAGATTGCCGCGGCTTTAATTTCAATCACGACATCTTCCGGGCCACAAATGGGTTGTGGGACATCAATCATCTTGTAGCCGCCAAAGGCCTTGCCAAACCGAGCCAGTGCTTTCATTGCGTCATCCTCTGTGTTTTGTTTTGCTTAGATGGTCATCATACTTACCCACATGATTTTTGAGGTCAACATCAAATCTGTAAAACACAGATAACGATCTGCGTTTTACAACTTAGATCACAATTACGCAGAAAATGGCTGGGGCTGTTACAGGTTGATGGAAGGCGGGACGCAAAAAGAGCAAATTCGAGAGGGATTACCGGCCAAATAGGCCTGAGACTTAAGTTCAGGAGAAGTCATTCAGGTGTGAACGCGACTGCAAGAGATCGGACTGGGACTTAGCCAGGTCGGGGCGAGATAATTGAGATGAGTCGTGGGGTCATTGTTGGCTATCCCCTTTATAACCGCGGCAAAAAGGGGATAAACCACTTACTTAAACATGGCAATAGGCTTTGCTGAGATACCAAAATCTTCTTTTAACTGCTGTTTGCTCTTCATGACCATCTGACCATTTGTGTCAATTGTCATATGCTGTGCTTCGGTATTATGGCGGGCTTGCCACAGCATCACCAGTTGCAGGCAGTTCTCTTTTTGTTCCTCGGTCAACGTAACGCCATCAGGCCATTTCCCCAGTTCAACGGCGGTCGACAAACGCTGGTATACCTCAGGCGTCATGCTGTTGATAATGTCATCAAGATTCATAATTTTTCCGCTCCTGTGGAATAAGTTGCTGAATCGTTTTTTCAACCGTTGATTTCTTCGCCGTTTTCGCCATCAGTGAAGCGTAAAGAAGCAGAGTTAACACAATAACGTTCGCCCGTTGGCTGCGGCCCGTCAGGGAAGACATGGCCCAGATGGGCATCGCAGTTACCGCAACGAATTTCTATGCGCTGCATTCCATGTGACAAGTCTTTGATATAACGAATAGATTCTTCACTCACCGGTTCGTAGAAACTGGGCCAGCCACAGCCGGAATCATACTTGGTTTGGGAATGAAACAGCGGGGCATCGCAGATCAAACAGTGATATACGCCGTCACGCTTGTTATGCAGTAAACGACCCGTAAATGGCGGTTCTGTCCCATGATTCTGCGTCACGTAGAACTGCATCTCGGACAAATTTTTTTTCAGTTCTTCTGCCGAAGGTTTATTAGCCATTTGCTCACATCTCACTTTAATCGTGCTCACATTACGTGACTGATTCTAACAAAACATTAACACCAGCTGGCAAAATTTTGTCCTAAACTTGAACTCGACGAAATGGCTGCACCTAAATCGTGATGAAAATCACATTTTTATCGTAATTGCCCTTTAAAATTCGGGGCGCCGACCCCATGTGGTCTCAAGCCCAAAGGAAGAGTGAGGCGAGTCAGTCGCGTAATGCTTAGGCACAGGATTGATTTGTCGCAATGATTGACACGATTCCGCTTGACGCTGCGTAAGGTTTTTGTAATTTTACAGGCAACCTTTTATTCACTAACAAATAGCTGGTGGAATATATGACTATCAAAGTAGGTATCAACGGTTTTGGCCGTATCGGTCGCATTGTTTTCCGTGCTGCTCAGAAACGTTCTGACATCGAGATCGTTGCAATCAACGACCTGTTAGACGCTGATTACATGGCATACATGCTGAAATATGACTCCACTCACGGCCGTTTCGACGGTACCGTTGAAGTGAAAGACGGTCATCTGATCGTTAACGGTAAAAAAATCCGTGTTACCGCTGAACGTGATCCGGCTAACCTGAAATGGGACGAAGTTGGTGTTGACGTTGTCGCTGAAGCAACTGGTCTGTTCCTGACTGACGAAACTGCTCGTAAACACATCACCGCTGGTGCGAAGAAAGTGGTTATGACTGGTCCGTCTAAAGACAACACTCCGATGTTCGTTAAAGGCGCTAACTTCGACAAATATGCTGGCCAGGACATCGTTTCCAACGCATCCTGCACCACCAACTGCCTGGCTCCGCTGGCTAAAGTTATCAACGATAACTTCGGCATCATCGAAGGTCTGATGACCACCGTTCACGCTACTACCGCTACTCAGAAAACCGTTGATGGCCCGTCTCACAAAGACTGGCGCGGCGGCCGCGGCGCTTCCCAGAACATCATCCCGTCCTCTACCGGTGCTGCTAAAGCTGTAGGTAAAGTACTGCCAGAACTGAATGGCAAACTGACTGGTATGGCGTTCCGCGTTCCGACCCCGAACGTATCCGTGGTTGACCTGACCGTTCGTCTGGAAAAAGCTGCAACTTACGAGCAGATCAAAGCTGCCGTTAAAGCTGCTGCTGAAGGCGAAATGAAAGGCGTTCTGGGCTACACCGAAGATGACGTAGTATCTACCGATTTCAACGGCGAAGTTTGCACTTCCGTGTTCGATGCTAAAGCGGGTATCGCTCTGAACGACAACTTCGTGAAACTGGTATCCTGGTACGACAACGAAACTGGTTACTCCAACAAAGTTCTGGACCTGATCGCTCACATCTCCAAATAAGTTGAGATGACTCTGTGATCTAAAAAGAGCGACTTCGGTCGCTCTTTTTTTTACCTGATAAAATGAAGTTAAAGGACTGCGTCATGATTAAGAAAATTTTTGCCCTTCCGATCATCGAACAAATCTCCCCTGTCCTCTCCCGTCGTAAACTGGATGAACTGGACCTCATTGTGGTCGATCATCCCCAGGTAAAAGCCTCTTTTGCATTACAGGGCGCACACCTTCTCTCGTGGAAACCTGCGGGTGAAGAAGAAGTTCTGTGGTTAAGTAACAACACACCGTTCAAAAATAGCGTCGCCATTCGCGGTGGCATACCGCTTTGCTGGCCGTGGTTTGGTCCGGCTGCACAACAAGGTCTGCCTGCGCACGGTTTTGCCCGCAACCTGCCGTGGACGCTGAAATCACATCGTGAAGATGCTGATGGTGTAGCGCTGACTTTTGAATTGACACAAAGCGAAGAGACGAAAAAATTCTGGCCGCACGACTTTACGCTGTTAGCGCATTTCCACGTGGGTAAAACCTGTGAAATCGATCTTGAAGCACACGGCGAATTTGAAACTACCTCTGCGCTGCATACCTACTTTAACGTGGGTGTTATCGCTAAGGTAAGCGTCAGTGGACTAGGCGATCGCTTCATTGATAAAGTAAATGACGCGAAAGAAGATGTACTGACCGACGGTATTCAGACCTTCCCTGACCGTACCGATCGCGTGTATCTGAATCCGCAAGATTGCAGCGTAATTAATGACGAAACGCTGAATCGTATTATCGCCGTAGGCCACCAGCATCATCTGAACGTTGTAGGCTGGAACCCAGGACCGGCGCTTTCAGTTAGCATGGGCGATATGCCGGATGATGGCTACAAGACCTTTGTTTGTGTAGAAACGGCTTACGCTTCAGAAACGCAAAAAGTCACCAAAGAGAAACCTGCACATCTGGCGCAATCCATTCGCGTTGCGAAACGTTAATTTGCGTTAATATTGTGTGCCGGGTGCGATGCATCCGGCACGTATCAACATCACACCATATCCAGCGCAGTTTTTCCTTTTGGTGCCGGATACGCTTTATCCAGCATAGCTAATTCCGCTGACGAAAGTTCAACCTCAAGCACAGCCGCATTTTGTTGGACATGTGCGACAGTTGCCGCTTTTGGAATCGCCATCACACCCTGATGGCTGATTACCCACGCCAACAATACTTGTACCGCACTGATATTGTGAGCATGTGCAATTTCGTTGACTACCGCGTTTTTTAACAGTCCATTGCGCAACCGCCCGGCCTGGGCTAATGGACTGTAAGCCATCACCGGCATCTGCTGTTTCTGGCACCAGGGAAGTAGATCGTACTCAATCCCTCGTGAACCGAGATGGTAAAGCACCTGATTAGTGGCACACTGATTTCCCCCCGGCAGCTGCCAGAGTTCCTGCATATCGGCATAATCAAGGTTAGAAACGCCCCAGCGGCGGATTTTTCCCTGGGCGATCAATTTTTCCATCGCTGCGACAGTCTCTTCGAGAGCGAAACTGCCAGACCAGTGTAATAAGTAGAGATCGAGATAATCAGTATTGAGACGGCGTAAACTGGCTTCGCATGCATTTATCGCTTTTTGCCCGCCAGCATTCCACGGATAGACTTTAGAGACGAGAAAGACGTTATCACGCAGACCGATTAATGCTTCCCCAACCACTTTTTCGGCACCGCCATCGGCATACATTTCGGCGGTATCAATGAGGGTTAAACCGAGTTCAATGCCCGCGCGTAGTGCAGCAACTTCTGTTTTACGCTGACTGGCATCTTCGCCCATATACCATGTTCCCTGCCCTATGGCTGGCAGTGAGACATCGCCACTAAATTGAATCATTTTTTGTTGCATTGCTTCCTCCCAGGTATTGCACCACCGTAATGCAAAACAGGGCATTACGCCCTGTTTTTATGCACAAAATGCCCTGGAAAAATGCATTATCAGAATTTGTAGGTGATCCCGGTAGAAATCAGGCCAGTCCAGGATTTATCCACCATTGGACTGTCAGTAACTTCATCAGACAGACGGGTGTAGCGCGCGGTACCGTAAACACTCCAGTCACCGAGGAAGTTGTAGCTGGCGCTCAGCTCCAGGTAAGGGCTCCAGCTGTCGTTCGGGTTATAGCCACGCAGACCGCTGCGAGCGGACTCTTTGCGCGATACGCCATAATAGTATTCGTTCTGGTTTTCGCTGTTCCACTGCACACCAATACCCGGAGTCACGGTCAGGCCACCGTTGGTGTAACGATACAACCAGGCCATATCCCAGACGATGCCGTTGCTGTTATCCAGGGTATCGCCAGCCAGGGTGGTACGCAGGTAACCGTACTGGGTAAAGTGAGCATAAGACAGACCAGCCATCATGGTGCTCTTACGGTCATCCAGGTGACGCATTTGGTGATCGCCACTGTCTTTAGCTTTGAAGTAAAGCGGCGACCAGTAAGCGGTAATTGAAAGTTTGTCCGTTGCGTCATTCCACAGGTAGTAACCACCACCTAAGCCACGGAACCAGAAGTTATCGCCTTCATAGTTGATTACCGGTACTGGGTAAACATCGGTATCGTAATCTTTATATGGGTGTTCAACGACACCTACGCCTGCGCCCAGGGAAAATTTACCTTCAGCGTGCACTACGCCTGCAGACGTTGCGATAAGCACTCCAAGTGCCAGAAGTTTGAGTTTGGTCACAATTAATCATTCCTTAAACAAATGTTTAGCGGGCGACAAAGTTTACCCGTCAATACATCGAAACCCAACCTTTTTACGTTTTCATTTTTTATAGTAACTGTTTAATTTTCCTGACGCAGATGACACCACGCTTACAGCCAAATGAATTTAGCGTTACCGGCGACCCTATTATTTACATTAATTATGCAAAATTTATGGATGAGTTGTTGATATGCCATCGAAATTAAGAAAGCCGTGCAGGCAAGTTTTCCATTTGCCATCTACGCTTAATTTTGAAGGTGTATCACCGGGCACGTTGTTCTCATCGTCAATAAAATGGCATGAGAGTTGCTGTGTTTTAGCAAGAGACGTCGTTCAGTTTACCTCTTCCGGGAGCCTCTACTATTCATATGAATGGCTCTTAACCTGTGCTAAAAAACGAAAGGACGGCATACCATGAATATATTCGATCACTATCGCCAGCGATATGAAGCTGCCAAGGACGAAGAGTTCACACTGCAGGAGTTTCTTACCACTTGTCGGCAAGATCGCAGTGCTTATGCCAACGCGGCTGAACGGCTATTGATGGCTATTGGTGAGCCTGTCATGGTCGATACAGCCCAGGAACCCAGACTTTCTCGACTCTTTTCTAACCGGGTCATTGCACGTTATCCGGCGTTTGAAGAGTTTTACGGCATGGAAGACGCGATTGAACAGATTGTCTCTTATCTGAAACACGCGGCTCAGGGGCTGGAAGAGAAGAAACAAATCCTGTATCTGCTGGGGCCTGTGGGTGGGGGTAAATCATCGCTTGCTGAGCGACTGAAATCATTAATGCAGCTCGTGCCGATCTATGTATTGAGCGCCAACGGTGAGCGTAGCCCGGTCAACGATCATCCGTTCTGTCTTTTCAATCCGCAGGAAGATGCGCAGATTCTGGAAAAAGAGTATGGCATTCCTCGCCGTTATCTCGGCACCATCATGTCGCCGTGGGCGGCAAAACGCCTGCATGAATTTGGTGGCGATATCACTAAGTTCCGGGTAGTGAAGGTCTGGCCGTCAATTCTGCAACAAATTGCTATCGCCAAAACAGAACCCGGCGATGAGAACAACCAGGACATCTCCGCCCTGGTAGGGAAAGTCGATATTCGTAAACTCGAACACTACGCGCAGAATGACCCGGACGCCTACGGCTATTCCGGTGCGCTGTGCCGCGCCAATCAGGGGATCATGGAATTTGTCGAGATGTTTAAAGCACCGATAAAAGTGCTGCATCCCTTGTTAACCGCCACCCAAGAAGGTAACTACAACGGGACGGAAGGTATCTCCGCCCTGCCGTTCAACGGGATTATTCTCGCCCACTCGAACGAATCCGAATGGGTCACTTTCCGTAATAACAAAAACAACGAAGCCTTCCTCGACCGTGTTTACATCGTGAAGGTGCCGTATTGCTTGCGCATTTCCGAAGAGATCAAAATCTACGAGAAATTGCTTAATCACAGTGAATTGACTCACGCCCCCTGCGCCCCTGGCACGCTGGAAACGCTGTCACGTTTTTCTATTCTTTCGCGTCTGAAAGAGCCAGAAAACTCCAGCATTTATTCAAAGATGCGGGTTTATGATGGTGAAAGTTTGAAAGACACTGATCCCAAAGCCAAGTCGTATCAGGAATATCGTGACTACGCCGGTGTCGATGAAGGGATGAACGGTCTGTCGACGCGTTTTGCGTTTAAGATCCTCTCCCGCGTGTTCAACTTCGATCATGTAGAAGTGGCGGCAAACCCGGTCCATCTGTTCTACGTCCTGGAACAGCAGATCGAGCGCGAGCAGTTCCCGCAAGAGCAGGCAGAACGCTATCTGGAGTTCCTGAAAGGTTATCTGATCCCGAAATATGCCGAGTTTATCGGCAAAGAGATCCAGACGGCCTACCTTGAATCCTATTCAGAATATGGGCAGAACATTTTTGACCGTTATGTTACCTACGCGGACTTCTGGATTCAGGATCAGGAGTATCGCGATCCGGATACCGGGCAGCTGTTTGACCGCGAGTCTCTTAACGCCGAGCTGGAGAAAATCGAGAAACCGGCGGGGATCAGTAATCCAAAAGATTTCCGCAACGAGATTGTTAACTTCGTACTGCGAGCCAGAGCCAATAACAGCGGACGTAATCCGAACTGGACCAGCTATGAAAAACTGCGCACGGTTATCGAGAAGAAAATGTTCTCCAATACCGAAGAGCTGTTGCCGGTTATTTCGTTTAACGCCAAAACGTCAACCGACGAGCAGAAGAAACACGACGACTTTGTCGACCGTATGATGGAAAAAGGCTACACCCGTAAACAGGTGCGTTTACTGTGCGAATGGTATTTGCGCGTACGTAAATCGTCTTAACAACCCTGGCCCGGTACACATGCTACCGGGCCTACAACGACAGCGAACCGTGGGCCAGAGAAGCGGCAACACAGGCGTAGCATACCGTTGGCAAATGTAGTACGGGGGGCATATGACCTGGTTTATTGACCGGCGTCTGAACGGCAAAAATAAAAGCATGGTGAATCGCCAGCGTTTCTTACGCCGTTATAAAGCGCAAATTAAACAATCGATCTCCGAGGCCATAAATAAGCGTTCGGTGACTGACGTCGACAGCGGCGAGTCCGTATCCATTCCCACGGAAGATATTAGCGAACCGATGTTCCATCAGGGGCGTGGAGGCCTGCGCCACCGTGTGCATCCGGGCAATGACCATTTCGTCCAGAACGACCGAATTGAACGTCCCCAGGGTGGTGGCGGAGGTTCCGGCAGTGGTCAGGGCCAGGCCAGCCAGGATGGTGAAGGTCAGGATGAATTTGTCTTTCAGATTTCGAAAGATGAGTATCTTGATCTGCTCTTTGAAGATTTGGCCTTACCGAATCTGAAACAAAACCAACAACGCCAGCTGACCGAATATAAAACGCATCGGGCGGGTTATACCGCTAACGGCGTTCCGGCCAATATCAGCGTTGTACGTTCATTGCAGAACTCACTGGCGCGGCGCACAGCCATGACGGCGGGCAAGCGGCGGGAACTTCATGCGCTGGAAGAGCATTTGGCCATCATCAGCAACAGTGAACCTGCGCAACTGCTGGAAGAGGAACGTCTGCGCAAAGAAATTGCAGAATTACGTGCCAAAATTGAACGCGTCCCTTTCATTGACACCTTCGATTTACGTTACAAGAACTACGAAAAACGGCCCGATCCCTCCAGCCAGGCAGTGATGTTTTGCCTGATGGACGTTTCCGGTTCAATGGATCAGTCCACTAAAGATATGGCTAAACGTTTTTATATTCTGCTGTATCTGTTCCTTAGCAGAACGTATAAGAACGTGGAAGTCGTTTACATCCGCCACCATACTCAGGCGAAAGAAGTCGATGAACATGAGTTTTTCTACTCGCAGGAAACTGGCGGCACCATTGTTTCCAGCGCCCTGAAACTGATGGATGAGGTAGTGAAAGAGCGTTATAACCCGGCACAGTGGAATATTTACGCGGCACAAGCATCGGACGGCGATAACTGGGCCGATGACTCTCCGCTTTGCCATGAAATTCTGGCGAAAAAAATATTACCCGTTGTTCGTTATTACAGCTATATCGAAATTACACGTCGCGCGCATCAGACACTGTGGCGAGAATATGAGCATCTGCAATCTACTTTCGACAACTTTGCGATGCAGCATATCCGCGACCAGGATGATATTTATCCGGTGTTCCGTGAACTGTTTCATAAACAAAATGCAACAGCTAAAGACTAAAACTGTCAGCCGGGTCATTATCGCCTGGCTGATTTTTAGCTCACTGTAAATTATCTCTTTTATTACATACATTAGCTTACAATCGCTTTAAATATGACAGCATAACCTTTACACAATTTAGTTCCAGAAAACAATCATTCGGAAAAATGATTCGGTCAACACGTATTTCCCTGGGGTTATTCTTTAATTATTTTTTATCGTTAACGAAAATTGATCCTGGTCAAAACTATATATCTCTGCCATCAATAAAATCCAGCACTCACATTGCTCTCCTTTTTATGGCTTCTATGGGTACACAAAAATTAAAAGCTCAAGGCTTTTTTATTTTCAGCTTATTGCTGACGTTAATTTTATTTTGCATTACTACCTTATATAACGAAAACACGAATGTAAAACTCATCCCACAGATGAATTACCTGATGGTTGTTGTGGCTTTGTTTTTCCTTAACGCCGTCATTTTCCTTTTCATGTTAATGAAGTATTTCACTAACAAACAAATTTTACCAACACTCATTTTAAGCCTTGCATTTTTAAGTGGCCTTATCTATTTAGTTGAAACCATTGTAATTATCCATAAACCAATCAACGGCAGTACACTGATCCAGACAAAGTCGAATGATGTTTCTATTTTCTATATTTTCCGCCAACTCAGTTTCATTTGTTTAACCTCGCTGGCGCTCTTTTGTTATGGGAAAGACAACATCCTTGACAACAATAAGAAGAAAACTGGCATTCTGTTGCTGGCGCTGATTCCTTTTTTAGTTTTTCCCCTTCTGGCACACAATCTGAGCAGTTATAACGCTGACTATTCTTTGTATGTCGTCGATTACTGTCCGGACAACCATACTGCGACCTGGGGAATCAACTATACAAAAATATTGGTTTGTTTGTGGGCATTTTTACTGTTCTTTATTATCATGCGTACACGATTAGCCAGCGAACTATGGCCGTTAATAGCATTATTATGTCTGGCATCGCTATGCTGCAACTTACTTCTACTGACTCTGGATGAGTATAATTACACCATCTGGTATATCAGTCGCGGGATTGAAGTTTCCAGTAAACTGTTTGTTGTGTCTTTTCTGATTTATAACATTTTTCAGGAACTGCAACTCTCCAGCAAACTGGCAGTTCATGATGTACTGACCAATATTTATAATCGGCGCTACTTTTTCAACAGCGTAGAGTCATTATTGTCGCGACCTGTTGTTAAGGACTTTTGTGTCATGCTGGTTGATATTAATCAGTTCAAACGCATCAATGCCCAATGGGGACATCGTGTGGGTGATAAAGTGCTGGTATCAATTGTCGATATTATCCAGCAAAGCATCCGCCCCGATGATATTTTAGCGCGACTGGAGGGTGAGGTGTTTGGCTTGCTATTTACCGAACTCAATAGTGCCCAGGCAAAAATCATTGCGGAACGTATGCGTAAAAATGTCGAACTCCTGACCGGCTTTAGTAACAGATATGATGTTCCTGAACAAATGACCATCAGTATTGGCACGGTTTTTTCAACGGGTGACACGCATAATATCTCGCTTGTCATGACGCAAGCAGATAAAGCCTTACGCGAAGCGAAAAGCGAGGGGGGCAACAAAGTGATTATTCATCATATTTAAGTGCAAAAATATTCAGAGCCATGCTTTTTGCGTGGCTTTTGCATACAATTTATTACTATTACCCCTAAATTTCCCCTCCCCAGCGGCGCAGAGATGAGTATAATTAGCGCCCCTGTGCCAGGCCGCAATCGAACTTTATCTGGTTTTCTCGTTTCACTAACCGAAGGAGTGCCATTTATCATGAAATTGCACCATAGAATGCTCCGGCATTTTATCGCCGCAAGTGTCATTGTGCTGACATCTTCCTTCCTTATTTTTGAACTTGTCGCCAGTGACAGAGCAATGAGTGCCTATCTGCGCTATATCGTGCAGAGAGCAGACTCCTCCTTTCTTTATGATAAGTATCAGAATCAGAGTATTGCCGCGCATGTGATGCGCGCTCTCGCTGCTGAGCAGTCGGAAGTGTCGCCAGAACAGCGGCGCGCCATCTGCGAGGCTTTTGAGTCTGCCAATAATACCCATGGCTTAAACCTGACTGCCCATAAATACCCTGGCTTACGCGGCACACTACAAACCGCATCCACTGACTGCGACACAATTGTGGAAGCTGCAGCACTATTACCCGCTTTTGATCAGGCAGTGGAAGGCAACCGCCACCAGGATGATTACGGTTCAGGTCTTGGGATGGCCGAAGAGAAATTTCACTATTATCTCGATCTCAATGACCGCTATGTCTATTTTTATGAGCCGGTTAATGTTGAATACTTTGCGATGAATAACTGGTCTTTCCTGCAGTCAGGAAGTATTGGCATCGATCGCAAAGATATTGAAAAGGTATTTACCGGGCGTACCGTTTTATCGAGCATTTACCAGGATCAGCGTACTAAACAGAACGTGATGAGTTTGCTGACGCCGGTATATGTCGCAGGGCAGCTAAAAGGGATTGTGCTGCTGGATATTAACAAAAACAATCTGCGGAATATCTTTTACACTCATGACCGCCCTCTCCTCTGGCGTTTTCTCAATGTCACGCTAACCGATACAGATTCAGGGCGCGACATTATCATCAACCAGAGCGAAGATAATCTGTTCCAGTATGTCAGTTACGTCCATGACTTACCGGGCGGCATTCGTGTCTCGTTATCCATTGATATTCTTTACTTTATCACGTCTTCGTGGAAAAGCGTTCTGTTCTGGATTTTGACGGCGTTAATTTTGCTGAATATGGTGCGGATGCACTTCCGTTTATACCAAAATGTGTCGCGAGAAAATATTAGTGATGCGATGACTGGACTCTATAATCGCAAAATTTTAACCCCTGAACTGGAGCAGCGGTTGCAAAAACTGGTGCAATCCGGTTCTTCGGTGATGTTTATTGCAATTGACATGGACAAGTTAAAGCAAATAAATGACACCCTCGGTCATCAGGAGGGGGATTTAGCGATTACGTTATTAGCTCAGGCGATTAAACAGTCGATTCGTAAAAGTGATTATGCCATCCGACTCGGTGGCGATGAATTCTGCATCATTCTTGTCGATTCGACGCCGCAAATTGCAGCACAACTGCCTGAACGTATCGAAAAACGTCTGCAACATATCGCGCCGCAGAAAGAGATCGGCTTCTCTTCCGGTATTTACGCGATGAAAGAAAACGATACGTTACATGATGCGTATAAAGCTTCCGATGAGCGTTTATATGTCAATAAGCAGAACAAAAACAGCCGTTCATGATAACCTTCTGTGGTTGTTTGCTTGTAATCTCAGGAGCATGAAATGACTGAAATGGCTAAAGGAAGCGTGACGCATCAGCGTTTAATCGCTTTATTATCACAAGAAGGTGCTGACTTCCGCGTCGTTACCCATGAAGCGGTAGGTAAATGTGAAGCGGTGTCAGAAATTCGTGGCACCGCTTTAGGCCAGGGGGCTAAGGCACTGGTATGTAAAGTCAAAGGCAATGGCGTAAATCAACATGTTCTGGCGATCCTCGCTGCCGATCAACAGGCCGATCTGAGCCAACTCGCCAGCCATATAGGCGGATTACGCGCTTCGTTGGCCAGCCCGGCGGAAGTCGATGAACTCACAGGCTGTGTCTTCGGCGCGATCCCCCCTTTCAGCTTCCATCCAAAACTCAAACTGGTTGCCGATCCCCTACTCTTCGAACGATTTGATGAAATCGCCTTCAATGCAGGCATGCTGGATAAATCCGTTATTTTGAAAACCGCGGATTATTTGCGTATTGCGCAACCAGAACTGGTCAATTTCCGCCGCACTGCGTAACTAGCCTGTCCGTTCAATAAGCAGAACGGACAAAACCAGCACAGCAGCAATGGCAAAAAACGATGACGTGATAATCAGTGTCTCGACGAACATTTGATCGTTCATAGTATGCCCCCGGGAGATAGCTGTTTTCACGTTATTGTTAACGTACACAAATGGCAGTTTGATGACAGTTCGTCTGATTTTTTATGCAAAAAACGTAAAGATTTTCTACTTCCTTCCTGCAGCAAGCGTAAAGTAAGCAGGCTTATTATTTTTTGGCAAGGAAACCACGATGTTTGATGTCACTTTGCTGATCCTGCTCGGGTTAGCTGCGCTGGGCTTTATCAGTCATAACACCACTGTCGCCGTTTCAATTCTGGTGTTGATCATTGTCCGCGTCACACCGTTAAGCACCTTTTTCCCGTGGATTGAAAAACAGGGGCTAAGTATCGGGATAATCATTCTGACGATTGGCGTTATGGCTCCCATCGCCAGCGGGACGCTACCGCCCTCAACCCTGATTCACTCGTTTCTGAACTGGAAATCGCTGGTGGCAATTGCAGTCGGCGTTATTGTCTCCTGGCTGGGGGGGCGCGGCGTGACGTTAATGGGCAGCCAGCCGCAACTGGTCGCCGGGCTACTGGTGGGCACTGTTTTAGGCGTGGCGCTGTTTCGCGGCGTACCGGTTGGCCCGCTTATTGCCGCGGGTCTGGTTTCGCTGATTGTGGGGAAACAGTAGTTAATCCCGCAATATATCGGCCTGGCGTTTGCCCCAGGCCTTTCTTAAACATAGTAATAAAGGCCGTTGTTGAATCATACCCCAGCGTATGAGCAACTTTCTGTACAGTATCGCCTTTCACTAATCCCTGAAGCGCCATAATCAGCTGTAACTGCTGACGCCACTGGCGAAAACTCAACCCCGTCTCTTTCACTATCAGCCGGGCAAGATTGCGTTCACTCATCGCAAAAAAGCCAGCCCATTGCCCCAATGAGCCCCACTCGACGGGCTCTTTCGCCATCATCTCCACCATCGTGCGGATTTTAGGATGAGAAGAAACGGGCAGGTGCAGCTGTTGTTGTGGCTGCTGAGGGAGTTCATCAAACAGGACCTGAATTAATCTGCGGGTCATCGGCTCAGCACGCTGAGTCGTCGTCCTGTTTGCCAGGGTTAAAATTAATTCCCGGCATAAGGGCGATATTTTCAATGTGCAACATGTTGTCGGCATTGTCACTGCGCTGGGCTCGATAAACAGAAAACAGAGTTCAGCGTTAGCTGTCACTTGATTGCTATGTTTCACCCCGCCCGGTATCCAAACCGCATATTGTGGCGGCACCATCCACAAAGCATTTTCCACCGTACAGGTAATTGCACCATGTAGTGCCAGTATCAACTGCCCTTTGCGGTGCTGATGTACAGGACTGGTTAACTCATCCGTTCCGGCGTGAATACAAAATGCGACCGCGGCTTCATGGTGTCGGTCGGGTTCATAGCCATTGAGATTCAACCTGTGCATCATTTTGTCCGAATTTAGCGATATTTTGTCATTTTAGCTTGATTCAACATAACAATAAAAACGGTAAGGTACAGCCTCGTTTGTAACAATGAGAAGCATATGACCTGTTCAACTTCATTAAGCGGTAAAAACAGGATTTTCCTTATCGCTGGCATTCTGATGATTGCCACAACATTACGCGTCACCTTTACCGGCGCAGCACCGTTACTGGATACGATTCGTTCCGCTTACTCGCTAACGACGGCGCAAACCGGCTTATTGACCACCCTGCCATTATTAGCCTTTGCGCTAATCTCACCGCTGGCCGCCCCGGTGGCGCGACGTTTTGGTATGGAACGTAGCCTGTTTGCCGCGTTACTTTTGATCTGTGCAGGTATCGCAATTCGCTCTCTCCCTTCGCCTTACTTATTATTTGGCGGTACAGCGATCATTGGCGGTGGGATTGCATTAGGTAATGTCTTACTGCCAGGATTAATTAAACGCGATTTCCCTCATTCCGTCGCCAGACTTACCGGCGCATATTCCCTGACAATGGGAGCTGCGGCGGCTCTGGGATCGGCGATGGTAGTGCCGCTGGCTTTGAACGGTTTTGGCTGGCAAGGCGCGTTGCTCATGCTGATGTGTTTTCCTCTGCTGGCTCTTTTTTTATGGCTGCCACAGTGGCGAAGCCAACAACATGCAAATTTGAGTACTTCACGCGCCTTACATACTCGGGGTATCTGGCGTTCGCCGCTTGCCTGGCAGGTAACATTGTTTCTTGGGATCAACTCACTGGTCTATTACGTGATTATTGGCTGGCTTCCGGCGATCCTCATCAGTCACGGCTATAGCGAAGCACAGGCGGGTTCACTGCATGGTTTGCTGCAACTAGCCACAGCAGCTCCCGGTTTGCTGATCCCACTTTTCTTACATCATGTGAAAGATCAGCGTGGTATTGCAGCGTTCGTTGCCTTGATGTGCGCAGTGGGCGCGGTTGGGCTCTGCTTTATGCCAGCACACGCGATCACCTGGACTCTGCTTTTCGGTTTTGGTTCCGGCGCAACAATGATACTGGGGTTGACGTTCATTGGTCTGCGGGCAAGTTCTGCGCATCAGGCGGCGGCACTCTCGGGGATGGCACAATCCGTCGGGTATTTGCTGGCAGCCTGTGGGCCGCCGCTGATGGGTAAAATACACGATGCTAACGGTGACTGGTCCGTACCACTGATGGGTGTTGCAATACTTTCACTACTGATGGCGATTTTCGGACTTTCCGCCGGGAGAGACAAAGAAATTCGCTAATATCCGGTGCTATAGTGACGTGGCAAATCATGCGTGAAAGGGAGAACAAATACGATGAATATTCAGTGCAAACGCGTTTATGATCCGGCTGAACAGAGCGATGGTTATCGCGTACTGGTCGACCGCCTCTGGCCACGCGGTATCAAAAAAACCGATTTAGCCCTTGATGAATGGGATAAAGAAATCACGCCGTCAACGGAGCTGCGCAAAGCCTTTCACGGCGAAGTCGTCGATTTTGCAACCTTTCGCGAGCAATATCTTGCAGAACTGGCGCAACACGAGCAAGAAGGAAAGCGGCTGGCAGACATCGCCAAAAAACAGCCGCTGACCCTGCTCTACTCAGCCAAAAACACCACGCAGAACCATGCGCTGGTGCTGGCCGACTGGCTACGTAGCTTGTGATTTTAGTACGCCATCCGGCGGTTATTTTTCACCAGCCGGATGGTCCCGTCGCCACAATGCCCATTCATCAATCGTTTCACCGCCCGGTAATTTGCAATTGTTGCTGACCCCTTGCGCTGTCTGCACTGGAATGAGCGTCCCGCCCTTCTGCTGGCAATAGACCGACGCCGGATTTGCCATACCAATCTGCGGCGGTTTGGGTGCTTCTGGCTGAGAAGGGGTTGAACAACCAGCCATGACCAGCAAGCAAGGCAGAACAAAACTGATAATTTTCATTTATTGATCTCACATATTTATCCAGACTTAGAGTATCGCGGTATCGTTTTGTTTTGCAGCACTATTTTTATTACATTCACTCAAATCATATTACGCCTTGTTTCATCTTTGTTGATGATGTTTTATCATGCCTGCAAAGATTAAATAATCAGCATTTACCCGCCGTATCCTGGAGTTGTTTCGTGTCAGATCAGATTATCGCCCGCGTCTCGCAATCCCTTGCCAAAGAACAGTCACTGGAAAGCCTGGTCCGACAGCTTCTGGAGATGCTGGAAATGGTCACTGATATGGAATCAACCTACCTGACCAAAGTGGATGTCGAAGCGCGCCTGCAGCATATAATGTTTGCCCGTAACAGCCAGAAAATGCACATCCCGGAGAATTTTACCGTCTCGTGGGATTACTCGTTATGCAAACGCGCCATTGATGAAAACTGCTTTTTCAGCGATGAAGTCCCTGACCGTTGGGGCGACTGTATTGCGGCACGCAATCTTGGCATCACCACATTTCTGAGCACGCCAATTCACTTACCGGATGGATCATTCTATGGCACGCTTTGCGCCGCCAGTAGTGAGAAGCGCCAGTGGAGTGAACGCGCGGAACAGGTTTTACAGTTATTCGCCGGACTGATTGCACAATATATTCAAAAAGAGGCACTGGTTGAACAGCTGCGCGAAGCCAATGCTGCGCTGATTGCGCAATCGTATACCGACTCGTTAACCGGGCTACCGAATCGGCGGGCGATTTTTGAAAACCTGACGACGCTGTTTTCTCTCGCCCGACATCTTAACCATAAGATAATGATCGCGTTTATCGACCTGGATAACTTCAAATTAATCAACGATCGTTTTGGTCATAATAGTGGCGATCTGTTTCTCATTCAGGTTGGCGAGCGCCTTAATACGCTCCAGCAAAATGGCGAAGTTATTGGTCGTCTCGGCGGTGATGAGTTTTTGGTTGTTTCACTGAACAACGAGAATGCGGATATTTCGTCTCTGCGAGAACGTATTCAACAGCAAATACGTGGAGAATATCACTTAGGTGACGTTGATTTGTATTATCCCGGTGCCAGTCTTGGCATAGTAGAAGTCGATCCTGAAACGACCGATGCAGACAGTGCCCTGCATGCTGCCGATATCGCGATGTATCAGGAGAAAAAACACAAACAGAAAACACCTTTTGTCGCGCATCCAGCGCTACATTCCTGAGGCGTATTCACATCCTTTTGATTGGTGATAACATGCGAATCGGTATTATTTTTCCGGTTGTAATCTTTATTACAGCGGTCGTATTTTTAGCATGGTTTTTTATTGGCGGCTATGCTGCCCCGGGAGCATAAAGATGAAAAAAACAACGATTATTATGATGGGTGTGGCGATTATTGTCGTACTCGGCACTGAGCTGGGATGGTGGTAACGTCACATCTAGAAAATAGCAAAGGCTGCCTGTGTGCAGCCTTTGTGCAATTTACGCGTTAACTTTTAATCTTTCTGTAGATAAACAGCACGACAATCGCGCCAATAACGGCAACCACGAAGCTGCCAAAATTGAAGCCATCGACTTTACCAAAGCCAAACAGCGTGCTGATCCATCCGCCGACTACGGCACCGACTATCCCCAGCAGGATAGTCATAAAGAATCCACCACCATCTTTACCTGGCATGATCCACTTCGCCAGAATACCGGCAATAAGCCCAAAAATAATCCATGACAGAATGCCCATTGTTTCCTCACTTATCTGTTTTGCATTAGCGGGTTAGTCGCTGATAAAAAGCATAGCACAACATCGGGAGGGCAAGATTTGTGACGAGCATCACGGAGGATTTTTTTGCGATGGCGCAGAAATTGCGCCATCAACGATCAGTGATAATTACCAACCACAAACATCATGTTCGTTTTCCGTGTCATAAGAACGCACGGTATTCACCAGATCTTTTATCACTTCAGCCGCCACTTCTGGCACCAGCAAAGTCATCGGCGTCTCTGTTTCATAATCGACAGAAACGCCATTACTGTTATTGGTGACGGTCACGGTATACGTTGCTTTGCCCATGATTCATTTCCCGTTATGAATGACTTTTCGTTGTTGCGCGCCTTCCATCAGGACTTCAGGAGCAACGAAGAAGTCAATGTTGAAATAAGTGTCGTCAGTCATGGCTTCAATGTTGTGCCACTTTTCTGGAGGGAACACAGCAAACTGCCCCGCTTCGATAAGGATCACTTGATCAGGCTCTGTACTGTGTTCATCAGCGTAGCCGAGATATTTGACCGCCCCATGCATAACGGAAAGGCGTGGGTAAACCCCCGGGCGCGTTCCTTTATCAAGATGACGTTCGAATATTCCGGCAGGCGCAGTTTGTTTATTCCAGAAAGGCGTTGAGCGCGTATGAATATAATTCTGTGGGATTTGCAGCATCCTTTTCCCTCCTTCGGTGAATGCGCTGAAAACGGTTTATTTCAGCCGTTTCAGGGTACGCCTGATAATTTGCATTTTAAATACCATTTATTGGTTACTATTTAGCACCGTATCAGAGAAGAATCAGGGAGGATTACAGGTGGGAAGCCCGCGACAACGCGGGCTGAATGCATCAGGACTGGAGCGTCGCCAGTCGGGCGGCGAAACCCACAAACATCAAACCAATCAGTGAGTTGCCCACTTTAGCCAGTTTCTTTTTGGTACGTATGTACTGCGTGACAAAAGCACCAGAAATAATCAGGAAGCTCAAATAGCAGAAACTCACCAGTTCCAGCGTCGTCGCCAGAATAAAGAATGAAATTCCCGTATGTGGGGCATTAACATCGATAAACTGTACGAAAAACGACACATAGAACAAAATGGCTTTCGGATTAGTCAGGCTCAAAATTAACGCGCGTTTAAAAATGGCACCGTATTGGGGCTCATCGGATTTGGCCTCGTTATTTTTACCCTTCAGGGTCGCGTAGAGAATTTTACTCCCCAGATAGAGCAAATAAAATGCACCAAGATAACGTACAATGTTGAATAATATCGGGGTGGTCTTAATTAATGTCGCCACTCCAGCCCATGCCAGAAACATCAATACCGCATCGCCAATAAATACACCACAGGCAGCAAGATAACCGCCTTTCATACCGCTACTGACGCTATTTTTGAGTACAAACAGGGTATTTGGCCCTGGCACCAACACAATAAAAATGGCCCCAACCAGATAGGTCCAGTAATTCAGAACCCCGTATTCAGCGAACACATTAACCTCTTTAATTATCTTTCGATCATGCGCGATTAAAGGTGAATATGCTAACCAATCTGTAGCGGCTTAGAAAGGAGAAAATCAGGTTTTAACCCGATATCAACCCGATAATTGAATCATTAATCAGGCATGCTCCAGTGAAAAATTCGGGTAGTGCTCGGCAAAATACTGGCGTAAAAATTCTACCGTTATCCGTACTTTCGCTGACGTCGCCAGCCTTGAAACATAAACGGCCCAGACGTTCGCTGGCTGGTAATATTCCGGTAGCACTTGTACTAAATGACCACTGGCGGGAAACAGCCTGCCGACATCGATTTTTACGTGGTCCGGAAAAACACCGAAGGCGAATATTCCTCGCCAGGCGGTAGAGTGAATGAAGGAACAGAGAATGAAGTCGTCATTCAGGAATCGGTATTTACTCGTCGTGGTGTCGAGCGCATTTTGCGTTAAGCTCAAATAAGTTCATTTGAACCGCCTGCTGTTGGATTTGTAGTTTGCCGAATCCGGACTGAGCGCGCCCAGTCCGGCTTCGGAAGATTTTACTGTGGATATTCCTGCAATAAATTGTGTAATGCTTCCGCCATCAACTCACCACGCCAGCCGGAAATCAGCTCCGGCAAATTGTTCTGCGGTTTCAGTTTCCAGTGCCAGTTCAGCAGTTGGTTGATTTGCCGACGCGATGCCAGCAATTCGGCGCTGATCTTGTGCGTTTCGCTGACGTCAGTAATCAGCGACTTAATCGCTTTAAACGCTTTACGATAACCCGGCATGTCCATCAGGTTAAGCATCGGCTGCGGTAAGGCCTCTTCCGGCAATGCCTGCGCTTTTTCCACCAGCGCCAGCAACGTTTTACCGTGGAAGCGGATTTCGCTACCAGATAAGCCCAGGCTGTCCAGTTCGCCCAGACTTCCCGGCATATAACGCGCTACCGACCACAAATGCTCTTCACGCACGACAAAGTTCACCGCCAGATCGCGCTCTCGCGCCTTGCGCAATCGCCAGTCGGCTAACAGTTGCAGACAGGCCAGTTGGCGTGTGCGTAACTGCCAGGCATTGGTGATATCACGCCAGGCGTCTTCCGGCGCAACGACTTCCTGACGACGCATTTGCATCAGGCGGCATTCATCCAGCGCCGCAGGTAGCCAGCCGGAGGCCTCCGTTTCTACCATAAGCTTTGCGGTGATCGGTAACAGATACCAGACATCCGCCGCTGCGTATTCACACTGACGTTCGGTCAGCGGTCTGGCCAGCCAGTCGGTGCGCGATTCACTCTTGTCCAGCGTAACGCCGGAATACTCTTCCACCATGGAAGCGAAACCCCATGACATCGGGCGTCCGCAGAAGGCAGCAAGGATTTGCGTGTCAATCAAGGGTTGTGGTAATTCGCCAAAGACATTGAGGAACACTTCCAGATCTTCACTGCCTGCATGAAGAAATTTTGTGATGGACGGATCGCGCAGGATCGCTTTCAGCGGTGACCAGTCGGTGATCCCGAGAGGATCAATTAGCGCCAGATGCTCACCATCAAAAAGTTGAATTAAACCCAGCTGCGGGTAATAAGTGCGCGTACGAACAAATTCAGTATCCAGGGCTATCGCCGGAAAGGCACGGACGGCTTCACACAAAGAAGCCAGCGCATCGTCCGTGGTAATCATTTGGTAATTCAAATTGTATTCTCTTTAGTGGGCGTCAAAAAAAACGCCGGATTAACCGGCGTCTGACGACTGACTTAACGCTCAGGCTTTATTGTCCACTTTGCCGCGCGCTTCGTCACGTAATTCTCGTCGCAAAATTTTTCCGACGTTAGATTTCGGTAACTCATCACGAAACTCCACCAGCTTCGGTACTTTGTAGCCCGTGAGCTGACGGCGGCAAAAGGTCACCAGTGACTCTTCGGTAAGCGATGGATCTTTTTTCACAACGAAGATTTTCACCGCTTCACCACTGGAGCCGGAAGGTACGCCAACAGCCGCGACTTCCTGTACGCCAGGATGCTGCATGACGACATCTTCAATCTCGTTGGGATAGACATTAAAACCGGAAACCAGAATCATGTCTTTTTTACGATCGACAATGCGCAGGAATCCTTCTTCATCCATCACCGCGATGTCGCCGGTGTGTAACCAGCCATTTTTGATGATTTCATCGGTAGCATCCGGACGCTGCCAGTAACCCAGCATCACCTGCGGTCCTTTGACACAAAGCTCACCTGGTTGACCAGGTGGTACTTCATTATCATCATCATCCACCAGTTTGGCTTCCGTCGACGGCACCGGCAAACCGATGCTACCACTATGATAATCAATATCATACGGGTTAACGCTGACCAGCGGCGCGCACTCGGTCAGGCCATAACCTTCCAGCAGATACTGTCCAGTCAGTTTAACCCAACGTTCTGCAACCACTTGCTGAACAGGCATCCCACCGCCTGCGGAAAGATGCAGACTGGAGAAATCCAGCTGCTGGAACTCTTTATTGTTCAGCAACGCATTGAACAAGGTGTTAACGCCAGTGATAGCGGTAAACGGATATTTCGCTAACTCTTTTACCAGCCCTGGAATATCGCGCGGGTTAGTGATAAGCAGGTTCTGCCCCCCCAGTTCGATAAACAGCAGGCAGTTAATGGTCAGTGCAAAAATGTGATACAGCGGCAGCGCCGTCACCACCAGCTCTTTGCCCGGATGCAAGAGCGGACCATAGGTCGCGTTAACCTGTTCCAGGTTCGCCAGCATATTGCGGTGAGTCAGCATCGCGCCTTTCGCCACACCAGTGGTGCCGCCGGTGTATTGCAGGAAAGCTAAATCTTCCGGCACCAGTTCTGGTTTGACGTACTGCATCCGGTAGCCGTTGTGCAGGGCGCTACGAAATGAAATGGCATCTGGCAGATGGTATTTCGGCACCAGACGCTTGATGTATTTAACAACGAAATTGACTACCGTGCCTTTTGCCGTAGATAGCTGATCGCCCATACGGGTCAGAATAACGTGCTGAACGGCGGTTTTATCAACCACTTTTTCCAGAGTGTGGGCAAAGTTAGACACGATAACAATCGCCGATGCGCCGCTATCGTTAAGCTGATGCTCAAGCTCACGCGGGGTATACAACGGGTTAACGTTTACGACGATCATCCCGGCACGCAAAATGCCAAACAGCGCCACCGGATATTGCAATAAGTTAGGCATCATCAACGCAACGCGATCGCCTTTCTTCAGCCCCAACCCTTGTTGCAAATAAGCGGCAAACGCGCGACTGCGTTCTTCCAGTTTGCGGAAGGTCATCACCTCCCCCATATTCACAAACGCGGGTTGATCGGCGTAGCGCGCGACCGACTGCTCAAACATATCTACCAGAGATTGATAACGGTCAGGGTTGATCTCCGTCGGAACGTCCGCGGGATAACGGTTAAGCCAAACCTTCTTCAATTCTTCACCTCTAAAATGCGTGTTCGTCGTCATCGCAACCCCAAATGATATACATGCCGTTAACATAATATTAACTCATCATACCAGCTTGATAATTACCCAACGAAAAGGTTGCGAAGCGCGTCACTATTTATTTTTATCTTTACCGTAAGAATGCAGAAACAGCGGACCAGCCGCTGTTTCTTTTTCTTTAAAAACAAGCAATTATTCAGTTACAACAGTTTGTACTCTCGCGGGACCAGGATTATACCAGCCCCATCTACCGTAGCCATAGGGCCAGCCACGACCACCATAAAACCACGGATCAATTGGCTGTGGCGGCATAATCACCTGCTGGGTTAAATGCCAACGTTTATAACCTGTTACCTGCATCACCATAAACTTATAGGGCGTGTTGCCGATTTTGCCGTCAACCGCACCGGTGATTGGTCCAACTACCGTGACCAATTGTCCACGAAAATCTACCGGATCCAGAAAACCGTTCACATCGGCATAAATGCGACCGCGAGAAGGTTCTCCCAGCGTCGGTCTGGCTCCACTGTCCAGCGGTACGGTGGCAATTTCCAGCCGGGTTTTCCCTTGTTGGTTTTGTACCGCAACCACTTTGCCGCCAAAGCGTGCCTCCTGACCAACGTACAGCTGCGGCGCACTCATTACCCGAACTAAATCTTGTTGCGGCGTGGGACTGTTGCCTTTAATGGCGTCCGGCACAGTGACACAACCGCTCAGCATTAGCGCAAACGTACCTGCCAGTATGCCTTTGATAACATTCTTTTGAACCGCCATGATGCGACTCCTTTTTTTCTCAGGGCATACTCTTAAGATTCATTCTTTGCCCGGAAGTTTCTTCCATGCGACGTTGTTACGTAAATAAACCGGTTCGGCATGTTCCACCGCCACCGTTTTACCCTCGGCAAACATCTGACAAGCAATCGGCAGCATATCTTCTGCAGCGGGCAGTAACACTTCGCCATCGCGCAGGGCCAAACCGCTCTCTTTACCGAGATCCGGCCAGGCTTGCCAGCCCGTCCCTACCGTCACCCATTCGCCGGAAAGCTGTTGCATTCGTTCATGAACCAGTTCGGGTTTGAGTACGGCTTCGGTTTCTTCACCATGCCAGATACCGTTTTCATCACGCTGATATTCGGCCCAGTAAACTTCGCCCATTCGCGCGTCAATGGCTGCCAGCACGCGGGTTGCGCCGTTTTTGCGCCACGCCCCTTGCGCCATCGTCATTAGCGTGGAGACGCCAATCATCGGCAGCTCTGCGCCAAGTGCCAGTCCTTGCGCAATGCCAATACCAATGCGCACGCCGGTAAAGCTACCGGGGCCGCGCCCGTATGCCAGAGCATTTATGTCAGTCAGGGAAGTTCCGCTGGTGGTCAGGATATCCTGCACCATCGGTAAAATTCGTTGAGTATGTTCACGAGGGCAAAGCTCAAAATGAGCGTTGACAGTACCGTCGTTCCACAGGGCGACAGAGCAGGCCTCTGTCGCGGTATCGATAGCCAGAATTCGCATGGGTCTTCGTGCTTAGATCAATAAAAAGGCGCGCATCATACCATACTCCGTAACAAATTACCTGGAGGATGGTATCGCAAGGAAACGAACCGCACGGGCAATGTCACGGGTGCGCGGCGCGGGTGGCAGACTCGCGAGGAAGGTCGCACCGTAAGGACGCATCACCAGCCGATTATCGCAAATCACCAGCACGCCGCGATCGTCGGCGTCGCGAATCAGTCGCCCTACTCCCTGCTTGAGAGTAATCACCGCATCCGGCAGTTGTACTTCATCGAACGGGTCACCACCACGCAAACGGCAATCTTCCATGCGCGCTTTTAATAGTGGATCATCCGGTGAGGTAAACGGCAACTTGTCGATAATCACCAATGACAATGTATCGCCACGCACATCCACCCCTTCCCAGAAGCTGCTGGTTGCCACAAGAAGCGCGTTACCGGCACTGACAAATTGCTGCAACAGTTGCCCTTTGCTGGTTTCCCCCTGCAACAAAACGGGAAGCGTCATGGTAGCGCGAAACTGCTCGGCCAGATCGCGCATCATGGCGTGCGAGGTACAAAGCATAAAACAACGACCGTTGTTAGCTTCGATGATCGGTCGCAGCATTGCCGCCAGTTGCCGTGCGGAACCCGGTTGATTGGTTTGCGGCAGGTTGCGCGGCACACAGAGTAACGCCTGGCGGCTGTAATCAAAGGGGCTGGGTAACAGCAACGACTCTGCCTGTTCAATGCCAAGCCGCGAGGTGAAATGATGCAGATCGTCGTTCACCGACAGCGTTGCTGAGGTAAAGATCCAGCTACCGGGTTTTTGCGCCATTAACTCTTTGAATTTATCCGCCACGCTGAGCGGCGTGAGAGCCAGAGTAAAATGGCGCGAAGTGCATTCGTACCAGTAGCTGTAGCCCGGCTGATTGATCTCTTTTAGCCGTTTCAGCCGTGTGCGATATAACGTGGCGCGCTCAAATGCCGCATCCAGCAAGGCGGAACGCCCCAGCGACAGTTTCGCCACGTCATAACAAAGTTCCAGAGTGTCATCGAGCAGTAAAAATGCCCGCTGAATTTGCGGATTAGCTAACAGCTCACGCAGGTTACCGCGATAACCTGGCTCACCGAGTTGCAGGCGAAAATCCTGCGCACTCTGGGCAAGACGGTCAGCGCACTTTTGTAACTGCTGGGTGTCTTTTAATTCGGTGCGGTAGGCGATGGTGATGTCTTTTGCCAGGTCGAGCAGTTGTCGACTGGAGAGTGACTGACCAAAATACTGGCTGGCAATGTCGGGCAGCTGGTGGGCTTCGTCGAAGATCATGACGTCCGCTTCCGGGATCAGTTCGCCAAAACCGCTCTCTTTCACCACCATATCCGCCAGAAACAGATGATGGTTTACCACCACCACATCGGCGTCCATCGCTTTTTTGCGTGCTTTGACCACAAAGCAATCTTTATACATCGGGCAGTCACTGCCGAGGCAGTTATCGTTGGTGCTGGTGACCAGCGGCCACGCCTGTGAATCTTCCGCCACGCTGACGCAGGTGCTGATATCGCCATCGACAGTTTGATTAGACCAGGAGCGCAGCAGGATCACATCGCTTAAGATTTGTACCGGCAGATCGCCCCCCGCCAGCGCCTGCTGTTCGAGACGTTCGAGGCAGAGGTAGTTTGAGCGCCCTTTCAGCAGCGCCACATTGCCCGTGTATTTCAATGCCTTTGAGACCGTTGGCAAATCGCGGCTGTAGAGCTGATCCTGCAACGCTTTTGAGCCGGTCGAGATTATGACTTTCTTTTTCGCCCGCAGCGCAGGGGCCAGGTAAGCGTAGGTTTTGCCCGTACCGGTTCCTGCTTCCACCACCAGCGGCTGGCCTTTTTCTATCGCCTGGGTGACGGCTACCGCCATCTGTCGCTGTGGTTCTCGCGGCTTAAAGCCTGGTATCGCTTTCGCCAGCTGACCGTCTTGTGCAAAATCGTCCGTCACACTACCCCCTGTTGATTTGAACAGGGATTATGTCAGGATGAGGGCGCTTTCGCCAGTTGAAGTGGTGACGGCGACCTCACATTGTGGCAGTCTTTGCAGCACGAAAATGGAAGGATAATGAGGACAAAATGATGACTATCGTTCGTATCGATGCTGAAGCCCGCTGGTCTGATGTGGTGATCCACAACAACACGCTCTACTACACTGGTGTACCGGAAAACCTCGACGCCGATGCTTTTGAGCAAACCGCCAACACTCTGGCGCAGATTGACGCCGTGCTGGAAAAACAGGGCAGCAATAAATCGAGCATTCTGGATGCCACCATTTTCCTGGCCGATAAAAACGACTTCGCGGCGATGAATAAAGCCTGGGATGCCTGGGTTGTCGCGGGTCATGCGCCGGTGCGCTGCACGGTACAAGCGGGTTTGATGAACCCGAAGTATAAAGTTGAAATTAAGATTGTGGCTGCAGTGTAAGCTTTATCGAAGCATAATAAGTCAGACGATAATTTATCGACAATACTGGTCGGTTTTGCATAAATCGACCAGAGATTAAGATATTACAGTTGATGCTCCTGCTAATTCATTATTTATTTTTATAATTTCAATTTTATCTATAAAACTAACTATATAAATAAACATAATCATGCCGTTATGTTCGCCCTTCGATTAGCATCTCTGGTTTTCTTTCTTACCTGAACAATCTGGTTATAGCGTGAGGACTGACCATTAATTTTCTCCATCTTACTGGATAACACACTATGAGCTGCTACCTTTAAAACACCTGAATGTCAACAGGTTAACTCGTACCATATCGTTATAATCCCTTTGATATTAGATACAAATTAAGGTCATATATAGCCTTATCGATAACATGGTTAATTTTAAGGATAAGAATATGCCTGCTGTAATAGATAAAGCCCTGGATTTCATTGGTGCCATGGATGTATCAGCGCCAACACCAAGTTCGATGAATGAAAGTACGGCGAAGGGAATCTTTAAATATTTAAAAGAACTGGGAGTACCCGCGAGTGCCGCTGATATTACGGCGCGAGCTGACCAGGAAGGCTGGAACCCTGGTTTCACGGAAAAAATGGTTGGATGGGCAAAAAAAATGGAGTCTGGTGAACGCTCTGTGATTAAAAATCCTGAATACTTTTCAACATATATGCAGGAAGAACTAAAAGCACTGGTTTGAGTTAAATTTACATCAGCATAAATGGGTCAGGACGCTTTTAATCACATATAAAAAGCGTCCTTTTTCTCACAATCAAATAATCATCGGCTTCTATAACGAAAGCGATACGGATTAGTGTGTTACTCGTCTTCATCCTCAAAACGCGCCACGATTCGCTCGCCGGAATGGTTGGCACGCAGCTCTTCTGCCACCAGCGCGATTGCCTGGCCGCTGCTCATCCCTTGTGACATCAGTTCCTGGATCCGCTCGACGGCTTTTTGCTGCTGTTCATGGGTGAGTGAAGGTAAACCTGCAAACATTGTTAACTCCTGCTAAATTGTTGGCGCTAATTATTTCATGCTACCCGGCACATAGCCAGTAGAGTCAGGACTGATGAAGACGTTATCTCCCGCTGTGATTACTTTACCCTGGCGTCAGGACGCCGCTGAATTTTATTTCTCCCGCTTAAGCCACCTGCCGTGGGCGATGCTTTTACACTCCGGCTATGCCGATCATCCGTATAGCCGCTTTGATATTGTGGTCGCCGAGCCGATTTGCACTTTAACCACTTTCGGTAAAGAAACCGTTGTTAGTGAAAGCGAAAAACGCACAACGACCACTGATGACCCGCTACAGGTGCTCCAGCAGGTGCTGGATCGCGCAGACATTCACCCAGCGCATAACGAAGATTTGCCATTTCAGGGCGGCGCGCTGGGGTTGTTTGGCTACGATCTGGGCCGCCGTTTTGAGTCACTGCCAGAAATTGCGGAACAAGATATCGTTCTGCCGGATATGGCAGTGGGTATCTACGACTGGGCGCTGGTTGTTGACCACCAGCGTCAAACAGTTTCTTTGCTGAGTCATAATGATGTCAATGCCCGTCGGGCATGGCTGGAAAGCCAGCAATTCTCCCCACAGGAAGATTTCACGCTCACTTCCGACTGGCAATCCAATATGACCCGCGAGCAGTACGGCGAAAAATTTCGCCAGGTACAGGAATATCTGCACAGCGGTGATTGCTATCAGGTGAATCTCGCCCAGCGTTTTCATGCGACCTATTCTGGCGATGAATGGCAGGCATTCCTTCAGCTTAATCAGGCCAACCGCGCGCCGTTTAGCGCTTTTTTACGCCTTGAACAAGGCACGATTTTAAGCCTTTCGCCAGAGCGGTTTATCCTTTGTGATAACAGTGAAATCCAGACCCGCCCGATTAAAGGCACGCTACCACGCCTGCCCGATCCTCAGGAAGATAGCAAACAAGCAGAGAAACTGGCGAACTCAGCGAAAGATCGTGCCGAAAATCTGATGATTGTCGATTTAATGCGTAATGATATCGGTCGTGTTGCCGTAGCAGGTTCGGTAAAAGTACCAGAGCTGTTCGTGGTGGAACCCTTCCCTGCCGTGCATCATCTGGTCAGCACCATAACGGCGCAACTACCAGAACAGTTACACGCCAGCGATCTGCTGCGCGCGGCTTTTCCTGGTGGCTCAATAACTGGGGCTCCGAAAGTACGGGCTATGGAAATTATCGACGAACTGGAACCGCAGCGACGCAATGCCTGGTGCGGCAGCATTGGCTATTTGAGCTTTTGCGGCAACATGGACACCAGCATTACTATCCGCACGCTGACTGCCATTAACGGACAAATTTACTGCTCTGCGGGGGGTGGAATTGTCGCCGATAGCCAGGAAGAAGCGGAATATCAGGAAACTTTTGATAAAGTTAATAAGATATTACGCCAACTGGAGAAGTAAGACGTGGAATACCGTAGCCTGACGCTTGATGATTTTTTATCGCGCTTTCAACTTTTGCGCCCGCAAATTAACCGGGAAACCCTAAATCATCGTCAGGCTGCCGTGTTAATCCCCATCGTCCGTCGACCGCAACCGGGGTTGTTGCTGACTCAGCGTTCGATTCATCTGCGTAAACACGCCGGACAAGTGGCATTCCCTGGAGGTGCAGTCGATGACACGGACACATCCGTTATCGCCGCCGCGCTGCGCGAAGCTGAAGAAGAGGTCGCTATACCGCCTTCTGCCGTTGAAGTTATTGGCGTGCTGCCGCCCGTCGATAGCGTCACTGGCTATCAGGTAACCCCAGTGGTCGGCATTATCCCGCCCGATCTGCCGTATCGCGCCAGTGAAGATGAAGTCTCCGCCGTCTTTGAAATGCCGCTCGCCCAGGCATTACATCTGGGTCGTTATCATCCTTTAGATATCTACCGCCGTGGCGATTCACATCGGGTATGGCTGTCCTGGTACGAACAGTATTTTGTATGGGGAATGACCGCAGGCATAATTCGTGAACTGGCGCTGCAAATTGGTGTGAAACCCTGACTATACTTATCTTTACATCTACAAAACACTACTTGAGACAATCATCGCAATATTAGTTAAATCGCGGTTTTTGATTAGTTTAATTCATGTGAATAGTTAAGCCAGTCGCCGCGTTCCCTCTTACACTATGCGCTGTTATTAGTTCGTTACTGGAAGTCCAGTCACCTTGTCAGGAGTATTATCGTGATTAGTCTATTCGACATGTTTAAGGTGGGGATTGGTCCCTCATCTTCCCATACCGTAGGGCCTATGAAGGCGGGTAAACAGTTCGTCGATGATCTGGTCGAAAAAGGCTTACTGGATAGCGTTACTCGCGTTGCCGTGGACGTTTATGGTTCACTGTCGCTGACGGGTAAAGGCCACCACACCGATATCGCCATTATTATGGGTCTTGCAGGTAACGAACCTGCCACCGTGGATATCGACAGTATTCCCGGTTTTATTCGCGACGTAGAAGAGCGCGAACGTCTGCTGCTGGCACAGGGACGGCATGAAGTGGATTTCCCGCGCGACAACGGGATGCGTTTTCATAACGGTAACCTGCCGCTGCATGAAAACGGTATGCAAATCCACGCCTATAACGGCGATGAAGTCGTCTACAGCAAAACTTATTATTCCATCGGCGGCGGTTTTATCGTCGATGAAGAACACTTTGGTCAGGATGCCGCCAACGAAGTGAGCGTGCCGTATCCGTTCAAATCTGCCACCGAACTGCTCGCGTACTGCAATGAAACCGGCTATTCGCTGTCTGGTCTCGCTATGCAGAATGAACTGGCGCTGCACAGCAAGAAAGAGATCGACGAGTATTTCGCGCATGTCTGGCAAACCATGCAGGCATGTATCGATCGCGGGATGAACACCGAAGGCGTACTGCCAGGCCCGCTGCGCGTGCCGCGTCGTGCGTCTGCCCTGCGCCGGATGCTGGTTTCCAGCGATAAACTGTCTAACGATCCGATGAATGTCATTGACTGGGTAAACATGTTTGCGCTGGCAGTTAACGAAGAGAACGCCGCCGGTGGTCGCGTGGTAACTGCGCCAACCAACGGTGCTTGTGGCATTGTTCCGGCAGTGCTGGCTTACTATGACCACTTTATTGAGTCCGTCAGCCCGGACATCTATACCCGCTACTTTATGGCAGCGGGTGCGATTGGTGCACTGTATAAAATGAACGCCTCTATTTCCGGTGCGGAAGTCGGTTGCCAGGGCGAAGTGGGTGTTGCCTGTTCAATGGCTGCTGCGGGCCTTGCCGAGCTGTTGGGCGGTAGCCCGGAACAGGTTTGTGTGGCGGCGGAAATTGGCATGGAGCACAACCTCGGTCTGACCTGCGACCCGGTTGCAGGGCAGGTTCAGGTGCCGTGCATTGAGCGTAATGCTATTGCCTCTGTGAAGGCGATTAACGCCGCACGGATGGCTCTGCGCCGCACCAGCGCACCGCGCGTCTCGCTGGATAAGGTCATCGAAACGATGTACGAAACCGGTAAGGACATGAACGCCAAATACCGCGAAACCTCACGCGGTGGTCTGGCAATCAAAGTCCAGTGTGACTAATACTTCTTACTCGCCCATCTGCAACGGATGGGCGAATTTATCCCCGCTTTCTCGTCTGCTGTAATATTCCCCACTACACTTCCACTGTTGCGTCAGGCGTTTGTCGCCATACGCTTACAGGGTGGCCCGCATGCAAAAAGCACAACGGATCATTAAAACCTATCGCCGTAATCGAATGATTGTTTGTACGATTTGCGCCCTCGTTACGCTCGCTTCGACCCTGAGCGTGCGATTTATTTCACAGCGTAACTTAAATCAACAACGGGTAGTACAATTCGCCAATCACGCTGTAGAGGAATTAGATAAAGTACTGCTTCCCCTACAGGCAGGTAGCGAAGTCTTGCTTCCGCTGATTGGTCTGCCCTGCTCTGTCGCCCATTTGCCATTACGTAAACAGGCGGCAAAACTCCAAACTGTGCGATCCATTGGCCTGGTGCAAGACGGCACACTTTATTGCTCCAGCATTTTTGGTTATCGCAATGTGCCCGTCGTGGACATTCTGGCTGAACTTCCTGCACCGCAACCACTTTTACGCCTGACGATCGACCGTGCCCTGATTAAAGGCAGTCCGGTTTTGATTCAGTGGACGCCAGCAGCGGGCAGTAGCAAAGCTGGGGTCATGGAGATGATTAACATCGACTTACTGGCGGCAATGCTGCTTGAGCCACAACTGCCGCAAATCAGTAGCGCCAGCCTGACGGTGGACGATCGGCATTTGCTCTATGGTAATGGGCTGGTAGATTCCCTTCCGCAACCTGAAAACAATGAAAACTACCAGGTTTCTTCGCAACGCTTTCCTTTTACCATTAACGTTAATGGTCCGGGGGCTACGGCGCTGGCATGGCACTATCTTCCAACACAATTACCGCTGGCGGTGCTGCTAAGTTTACTTGTGGGCTATATCGCCTGGCTGGCGACCGCTTACCGGATGAGTTTTTCCCGTGAAATCAATCTGGGCCTGGCGCAACATGAGTTCGAATTGTTCTGCCAGCCTTTGCTTAATGCGCGCAGCCAGCAATGTATTGGTGTAGAGATTTTGCTGCGCTGGAACAATCCACGTCAGGGCTGGATTTCACCGGATGTGTTTATTCCTATCGCGGAAGAACATCATTTAATTGTGCCACTGACCCGCTATGTGATGGCAGAAACCATCCGTCAGCGGCATGTTTTCCCAATGAGTAGTCAGTTTCATGTTGGCATTAACGTCGCACCCAGCCATTTTCGCCGTGGTGTGCTGATAAAAGATCTCAATCAGTACTGGTTTAGCGCTCACCCGATTCAGCAACTGATCCTCGAAATCACCGAACGCGATGCCTTACTGGATGTTGATTATCGGATTGCCCGCGAGCTACATCGTAAAAACGTCAAACTGGCGATTGATGACTTCGGCACCGGCAACAGTTCATTTTCCTGGCTTGAAACATTACGTCCTGACGTGCTGAAAATTGATAAGTCATTTACCGCAGCTATAGGTTCTGACGCGGTTAACTCGACGGTGACCGATATCATCATCGCACTGGCGCAAAGACTGAATATTGAACTGGTAGCGGAGGGTGTGGAAACGCAAGAACAGGCGAAATATTTGCGCCGTCATGGCGTGCATATTTTGCAAGGGTATTTGTACGCACAGCCGATGCCGCTACGTGATTTTCCCAAATGGCTGGCGGGCAGCCAACCGCCGCCCGCCCGGCATAATGGACATATCACGCCCGTTATGCCGTTACGTTAACGCTTACTCATCTTCATCGTGCGCCGGTTGCTCTTTAACAATGCGAACCAGATCAACACGATAATCATTGGCTTCAATGATGGTGATATGCAGTGGCCCTACATCAATCACATCGCCCACACGGGGAATGTGACCATTTGCCGAGATCACGAGGCCCGCGACCGTCGCGATATCATCGTCATCGGCAAGGTGCTCAACATCAAGCGCCTGCTGCAAGGCATGCAAATCTGTACCGCCTTTTACCAGCCAGCCGTCACCGTCGGTAATGATTTCCGGCGTTTCGTCAGCGTCCGGGAATTCACCCGCAATGGCTTCCAGCACATCCAGCGGCGTGACTAGACCTTGTACCACACCAAACTCGTTGGTCACGATAACAAAGCTCCCGCGAGCACGACGCAGTACGCCCAGCAGGTTGATCGGATCGAGGGTTTCCGGGACGATAATCGCCGGAGACGCCGAAGCAATCGCCGCCACATCAACGCCCTCTTCCAGCGCCACCAGCAGTTCTTTAGCACGTACGATACCGATGATTTCATCCAGTTCACCGCGACATACCGGGAACAGACTGTGCGGTGAAGAGAGCAGTTGCTCACGGATTTCATCGACCCCGAGATTAGCGTCAACCCAGCTTATTTCACCGCGCGGCGTCATGATCCCGCGCAGAGAACGCGACGCCAGCGTCAATACACCGTTAATCATGTAACGTTCTTCTTCGGCAAACGCACCTTCCGGGATCGGCATCGGTATCGGGTTATCGGCATCGTGCTGAACATTGGCCTGACGTTTCCCGCCCATCAAACGCAGGATGGCATCGGCAGTACGCGCTCGCAGCGGCAAAGTCGACTGGTGACGAATAAAGTTGCGACGCGCAATTTGGTTAAACACTTCGATGATGATCGAGAAGCCAATCGCGGCATACAGGTAACCTTTCGGAATGTGGAAACCGAAACCTTCTGCCACCAGACTCAGACCTATCATTAACAGGAAGCTCAGACAGAGCACCACCACCGTTGGATGCTGGTTAACAAATCGCGTCAGCGGTTTCGATGCCAGCAGCATAACCGCCATCGCAATCACTACCGCCGCCATCATCACTGGCAGATGGTTAACCATCCCTACTGCCGTAATTACCGCATCCAACGAGAAGACGGCGTCAAGGATGACAATCTGTGTGACGACCACCCAGAAACTGGCGTAGCCTTTACCGTGACCGGAATCATGATCGCGGTTTTCCAGTCGTTCATGCAGTTCGGTTGTTGCTTTGAACAGCAAGAATATCCCCCCGAACAACATAATCAGGTCGCGTCCGGAGAAGGAGAAATCCATGACGGTAAATAGCGGTTTGGTCAGCGTGACCATCCATGAAATCAGCGACAGCAGCCCCAGACGCATAATCAGCGCCAGTGATAATCCCAGCAAACGCGCTTTATCGCGTTGTTTTGGCGGCAGTTTGTCAGCAAGAATGGCGATGAAGACCAGGTTATCGATACCCAGCACAATTTCGAGAACAACAAGCGTGAGTAGCCCCGCCCAAATTGAGGGGTCCATTAAGAATTCCATGACAAGCTCCTGCTTAAGGAATAGCTATTCGACGCCAGAAATAATGCAGGCGTAACGACAAAATGCAAACGAAAGGTGCGGCATAAAGTGCCAGAAAGGCAGGCGTTAGAAGGCCTGATGCTGAAATGACGTCGGTGACGATCCATACTGCGGGCTACTGCCCTATACTCCATGGTTGTTAAACGGGAGTTAAACATATCAGAGACACATCTGATTTGGCAAAGATTTACCTTCCTTTGCAAACGAATGTGACAAGGATATTTTACCTTTCGAAATTTCTGCTAATCGAAAGTTAAATTACGGATCTTCATCACATAAAATAATTTTTTCGATATCTAAAATAAATCGCGAAACGCAGGGGTTTTTGGTTGTAGCCCTTATCTGAATCGATTCGATTGTGGACGACGATTCAAAAATACATCTGGCACGTTGAGGTGTTAACGATAATAAAGGAGGTAGCAAGTGACCATTGCTATTGTTATAGGCACACATGGTTGGGCTGCAGAGCAGTTGCTTAAAACCGCAGAAATGCTGTTAGGCGAGCAGGAAAACGTCGGTTGGATCGATTTCGTTCCAGGTGAAAATGCCGAAACGCTGATTGAAAAGTACAACGCTCAGTTGGCAAAACTCGACACCACTAAAGGCGTGCTGTTTCTCGTTGATACATGGGGAGGCAGCCCGTTCAATGCTGCCAGCCGCATTGTCGTCGACAAAGAGCATTATGAAGTCATTGCAGGCGTTAACATTCCAATGCTCGTGGAAACGTTAATGGCCCGTGATGATGACCCAAGCTTTGATGAACTGGTTGCGCTGGCAGTAGAAACAGGCCGTGAAGGCGTGAAAGCTCTGAAAGCCAAACCGGTTGAAAAAGCCGCGCCAGCACCCGCTGCTGCAGCACCAAAAGCGGCTCCAACTCCGGCAAAACCAATGGGACCAAACGACTACATGGTTATTGGCCTTGCGCGTATCGACGACCGTCTGATTCACGGTCAGGTCGCCACCCGCTGGACCAAAGAAACCAATGTCTCCCGTATTATTGTTGTTAGTGATGAAGTGGCTGCGGATACCGTTCGTAAGACACTGCTCACCCAGGTTGCACCTCCGGGCGTAACAGCACACGTAGTTGATGTTGCCAAAATGATTCGCGTCTACAACAACCCGAAATATGCTGGCGAACGCGTAATGCTGTTATTTACCAACCCAACAGATGTAGAGCGTCTCGTTGAAGGCGGCGTGAAAATCACCTCTGTTAACGTCGGTGGTATGGCATTCCGTCAGGGTAAAACCCAGGTGAATAACGCGGTTTCGGTTGATGAAAAAGATATCGAGGCGTTCAAGAAACTGAATGCGCGCGGTATTGAGCTGGAAGTCCGTAAGGTTTCCACCGATCCGAAACTGAAAATGATGGATCTGATCAGCAAAATCGATAAGTAACGTATTGTGTTGATTATCACTCAGTTTTCACACTTAAGTCTTACGTAAACAGGAGAAGTACAATGGAGATTACCACTCTTCAAATTGTGCTGGTATTTATCGTAGCCTGTATCGCAGGTATGGGATCAATCCTCGATGAATTTCAGTTTCACCGTCCGCTAATCGCGTGTACCCTGGTGGGTATCGTTCTTGGCGATATGAAAACCGGTATTATTATCGGTGGTACGCTGGAAATGATCGCGCTGGGCTGGATGAACATCGGTGCTGCAGTTGCGCCTGACGCCGCTCTGGCTTCCATCATTTCTACTATTCTGGTTATCGCAGGTCATCAGAGCATTGGTGCAGGTATCGCACTGGCAATCCCTCTGGCCGCTGCGGGCCAGGTACTGACCATCATCGTTCGTACTATCACCGTTGCTTTCCAGCACGCTGCGGATAAGGCTGCTGATAACGGCAACCTGACAGCGATTTCCTGGATCCACGTTTCTTCTCTGTTCCTGCAAGCAATGCGTGTGGCTATTCCGGCCGTCATCGTTGCGCTGTCTGTTGGTACCAGCGAAGTCCAGAACATGCTGAATGCGATTCCGGAAGTGGTGACCAATGGTCTGAATATCGCAGGTGGCATGATCGTAGTGGTTGGTTATGCGATGGTTATCAACATGATGCGTGCTGGCTACCTGATGCCGTTCTTCTACCTCGGCTTCGTAACCGCAGCATTCACCAACTTTAACCTGGTTGCTCTGGGTGTGATTGGTACTGTTATGGCAGTGCTCTACATCCAACTTAGCCCGAAATACAACCGCGTAGCCGGTGCGCCTGCTCAGGCAGCTGGTAACAACGATCTCGATAACGAACTGGACTAACAGGTGAGCGAAATGGTTGATACAACTCAAACTACCACCGAGAAAAAACTCACTCAAAGTGATATTCGTGGCGTCTTCCTGCGTTCTAACCTCTTCCAGGGTTCATGGAACTTCGAACGTATGCAGGCACTGGGTTTCTGCTTCTCTATGGTACCGGCAATTCGTCGACTCTACCCTGAGAACAACGAAGCTCGTAAACAAGCTATTCGCCGTCACCTGGAGTTCTTCAACACCCAGCCGTTCGTGGCTGCGCCGATTCTCGGCGTAACCCTGGCGCTGGAAGAACAGCGTGCTAATGGCGCAGAGATCGATGACGGTGCTATCAACGGTATCAAAGTCGGTTTGATGGGGCCGCTGGCTGGTGTAGGCGACCCGATCTTCTGGGGAACCGTACGTCCGGTATTTGCAGCGCTGGGTGCCGGTATCGCAATGAGCGGCAGCCTGTTAGGTCCGCTGCTGTTCTTCATCTTGTTTAACCTGGTGCGTCTGGCAACCCGTTACTACGGCGTAGCGTATGGTTACTCCAAAGGTATCGATATCGTTAAAGATATGGGTGGTGGTTTCCTGCAAAAACTGACGGAAGGGGCGTCTATCCTCGGCCTGTTTGTCATGGGGGCATTAGTTAATAAGTGGACGCATGTCAACATCCCGCTGGTTGTCTCTCGCATTACTGACCAGACGGGCAAAGAACACGTTACCACTGTCCAGACTATTCTGGACCAGTTAATGCCAGGCCTGGTACCACTGCTGCTGACCTTTGCTTGTATGTGGCTGCTGCGCAAAAAAGTTAACCCGCTGTGGATCATCGTTGGCTTCTTCGTCATCGGTATCGCTGGTTACGCTTGCGGCCTGCTGGGACTGTAAGACTGTTGTACACTACCGGGGCCTTTTGGCCCCGTTTTTTTATCTGGAGGATTAATGACAATCACGGACCTGGTACTGATTCTTTTCATCGCCGCACTCCTGGCCTTCGCGATCTACGATCAGTTCATCATGCCCCGCCGTAACGGCCCCACTCTGCTGGCAATTCCTTTGCTCCGGCGTGGTCGCATCGATAGCGTTATCTTCGTCGGATTGATTGTCATTCTTATCTATAACAACGTCACGAATCATGGCGCGCTAATAACAACATGGTTATTAAGTGCACTGGCTCTGATGGGTTTTTATATATTCTGGATCCGCGTTCCGAAGATCATCTTTAAACAAAAAGGTTTTTTCTTCGCCAATGTCTGGATTGAATATAGCCGAATCAAAGCGATGAACTTGTCGGAAGATGGCGTGTTGGTGATGCAATTAGAACAGCGTCGGCTGTTAATCCGCGTTCGAAATATCGACGATTTGGAAAAAATTTATAAGCTTCTCGTTTCAACTCAATAAGTTATGAATTTAGCCAAAGCTATGTTTAGTGTATTTTTAATAATCAGACATAGCTTAGGCTATATTACCTCTTCCCTTATTTGTTTTTTATTTTAACGTTTCATTGATATATAAATCTAAATGAAAATCGTTATCAATAAAACAATAAAATAATATATTCCAACAGTTGTCTTATATTCTCAAAATATGTTAAGGTTGCGCCCTCATTTGGGGAGTAGCTGATTTCCAGATTCCGGAAATGTACGTGTCAACATACTCGTTGCAAAACGTGGCACGTACGGACTGAACACTTTCAGTCAGGCGAGACCATATGCACATCAATCGCTATGCCTGCATGAACGCGAAAACCATCGCGGCTTGTTGTTCATGTATGCATGTTTGCTGGGGGCGATGATGTGTTTTATGGATAACCCGGTCAGGACGTTGTCATGAATATCACTGCTACTGTTCTTCTTGCGTTTGGTATGTCGATGGATGCCTTTGCTGCATCAATCGGTAAAGGTGCCACCCTCCATAAACCGAAATTTTCTGAAGCATTGCGAACCGGCCTTATTTTTGGTGCCGTCGAAACCCTGACGCCGCTGATCGGCTGGGGAATGGGCATGTTAGCCAGTCGGTTTGTCCTTGAATGGAACCACTGGATTGCGTTTGTGCTGCTGATATTTCTCGGCGGGCGAATGATTATTGAGGGTTTTCGTGGCGCAGATGATGAAGATGAAGAACCGCGCCGTCGACACGGTTTCTGGCTACTGGTAACCACCGCGATTGCCACCAGCCTGGATGCCATGGCTGTGGGTGTTGGTCTTGCTTTCCTGCAGGTTAACATTATCGCGACCGCATTGGCCATTGGTTGTGCAACCTTGATTATGTCGACATTAGGGATGATGGTTGGTCGCTTTATCGGCTCAATTATTGGGAAAAAAGCGGAAATTCTCGGCGGGCTGGTACTGATCGGTATTGGCGTCCAGATCCTCTGGACGCACTTCCACGGTTAATAAGAACGCTGCCAGAGGTGAATATTAAAGTCCGTCTGGCAGTCGAACACTTCTTTTGCTGCCAGTGTTTGCCAGACTTCTGGCTTCGCACGCCAGGCAAACGGCGTCATCTGCAATAATGCGACGGCTTCATCACCGCGAAGACGCATCGGATAACACAACTCATCACTCTGCTGTAATGTAAAACCTTCCAGTTGTTCTGCATGTGGTGCATGAAGATGTACTTCATTGTAAATCAGCCCCTTCAGCTCCATCAAATGTCGCGGTCCCGGCGTGGCAGTAATGACCCAGTTGCCAGGCTTCACTACTCGCGCTAATTCTTCTGCTTTACACGGCGCGTAAATACGTATTATGGCGTCCATACTGGTATCGGAAAACGGCAAACGGTGGCTGGAAGCAACACAAAAAGTGACCTGCGGATAGCGTTTCGCCGCCGCTTTTATCGCTACCTTCGAGACATCCAGGCCAAACGTGGTGATTTCGGGCAGCGCATCGGCAAATGCGTGTGTGTAATACCCTTCACCACAGCCAATATCCAGCACCGCTGTGGCCTTTTCATCAAGCCGTTCCCGCAGTTGGGCGACAATTGCATCACGCAGCGGCTGATAATGTCCGGCATCTAAGAATGCGCGGCGTGCTTGCATCATTTCCGCGCTGTCGCCCGGATCACGAGACCGTTTATGCTGAACGGGCAGCAGATTGACATACCCTTCTTTCGCCATATCAAACTGATGTCGCTGGGGACAGATATAGCTGTTTTTTTCACGCGAAAGAGGCTGATGGCAAAGTGGACAGGAAAACGACATGACAACTCCGGCAGGATACTAAAGGCCGCAAGTGTAACGCGAATCACGCGGCGGGCAAATATCCGAACGCCAGGAGCGAAGATAAAGCAAAGTAAAAAGCCTCGCATTCGACGAGGCTTTATAGCGAGATTGAAGCGTATTCACACTTCAGATCAGTGGATTCGATCAGATAGCTGTTACGTTAACAGCTGCCGGACCTTTCTGACCGTCCTGAATTTCGAACTCAACGTTCTGACCTTCAGCCAGAGTTTTGAAACCATTACCCTGGATAGCAGAGAAGTGTACGAACACGTCTTTGCTGCCATCAGCCGGAGTAATGAAGCCAAAACCTTTAGACTCGTTGAACCACTTAACCTGACCTTTAATCTTTGCCATTTGAAAAATTCCTTAGATTGTTTTCTTCGCCCGCAGGCATAACATAGATAAAACTGACACATTACTGCATGAGGCACCAATATAAGGCTCGGCAGAGAAGCGGTATTCAACGTCAACGTGTTTACTCAGGACTTCTTTACTGAAAATGCCACACATAAACAGAACTGTACCTCGTTTAACCCGAAATCTGTTATCACATACAACGTTAATTATGGCAAGCCATTTTTAAACATGTCTCGATCAGACGCACAAATCTCGATACGTCTTCCACTTTTTTTGCACACTTATGCAACGGAATACGCGCCGATATATCATTGTGCTTAACCTTGCCAGTTCAGGCAGATACTTAAACTGACGTATTTTCTAACATAGTTCAATAAGTTCAGTTGTTCCAGGCCAGTGGGAGAAGTTATTACATAGTGCGTGCAATATCACATTTTCTGCTATGCAATGAATAAAAAGTTATATCACTTTTTCCCATAAAACAGTCAGTTAACGGCCACCAATTACCCCAAAGAGAAGTCAATCCCCAATGGTATTGTAAATTTAAAATAAGAAAAATTGATGAATGCGCAAAAAAATCAAGAGAGAAACGTTTCGCTAATAAATAATACCATGCTTAATCACAAATCCGATGTAAACATCCTAATAAATTAATGGGCTAAATATCTTTTTCTGATATCCCGTTACGCAAATAAATAATATGATAATTATTTGAAGTCAGACCAGAGTTTTAATTTGAAGCAGTTGCACCATGACAGTGCGTATAATCAGGATGAATTGAGTAACCCTTCAACGACGGGGTTACTCAAGATTGAGGAAGGATTATCGTTCGGCGACCAGACGAATAATATCTTCGTCTTCAACCGATTTTTGACTCTCAACGGTCTTTTTATCTGCTTTCTCAGGTTCGTTTGCTTCGCACAAACGACGTAACAGAGCATTTTGACGTTTTTGCTGATCCAGCAACGCCTCAAGCAGTTCAATCTGTTCGTTAGTCCGTGAACTGGCACGATTGATAAAAAACCACAAGATAAGCCCGATAAAAAGAACCACCACCGATACAACTAAAGACGCAATGTTCATCACGCCTGAATTTACAACTTCGTTCATTTCACCACCTCTGAGTAGAGGCGCTATTCTACCACTGCTGGAGAGGAAGAAAATCTAGTGCTGAAAAAATGATATCACCACGGGATAAACTGGTTAATGGCACAAATTCCGCTGAAAAATTGTACATCCTGATCGCACATCATGTTGAATACCTGCGCCCAAAGCAGCAAGCAAGCCAACACCACGACAACCAGAACGACCCATCGAAACTTTTTCACTCCAATCTCCGTTTCACCTACCTTATGTCATTAAACTAGCATGCGTTAGTTAAACAGCGCCTAACTATGTCGATATTCGTGCTTTTTCAGAATGAGTCGCTTGCTTCAGCGCATATTGCCGCTACGATTAAGCGAACATAAAAAGAGAAGAGGTTGTAATGCGATTCATCATTCGCACAGTTATGCTGATAGCACTGGTATGGATAGGATTATTACTCAGCGGATATGGCGTTTTGATTGGAAGCAAAGAGAATGCCGCGGGATTAGGATTGCAATGTACCTATCTGACCGCCAGAGGCACCAGCACGGTACAATACCTGCACACTAAAAGTGGTTTTCTGGGGATAACAGATTGCCCGTTGTTACGCAAAAGCAATATCGTGGTCGATAATGGTTAAGGGTAATAAATAACCAGATTCTCACTCATGAGTAAAATATTCTTATCGCAAGTGCGTTTAATATAACGCCGCCCTCAACTTTATTTTTCTCATGCTAAATAAAGAACCTGTCTGTTTGATATTCAGACAGGTTCTTACTCTCCTCAGAACGGATAGTCGTGATAACCCATTTGGGCAGAAATTTTGCGCGCCGCGGTATGCAACATTGCGACATATTCCTGTAAACGCTCTTCAGAGAAACGTAACGTCGGGAAGGAGATGCTCAAACCGGCAATGACCACGCCAAAGCGATCAAATACCGGAACCGCAATGCATCGCAGCCCTTCTTCCTGCTCTTCGTTATCTTCGCCATACCCCTGCTCGCGCACCTGGTCCAGAACGGGTAATAACGCTTCTGTACTGGTGATGGTCCGCTCGGTACTGCGTTTATACTCCACGCCCTCAAGAATTTGCTTCACTTCATCGCGATCGCGCCATGCCAGCAGTACCTTACCAATCGCGGTGCTGTACAGCGGATTACGACGCCCAATCCGTGAATACATGCGCAAATTGTACATAGAGTCAATTTTGTGAATGTAAACAATACTGTCTTCGTCCAGTGCGCCGAGGTGGATAGTTTCTTTGGTCAGGCGGGAGATCTCACGCATCTGGATATCTGCGCTACGAATTAAATCGACGTTTTGTAACGCGCGAGCGCCCAGTTCAAACAATTTCAGGGTCAGCGAATATTTCTCCGACTCCCCTTCCTGCGCCACATAACCTAAGGTTTTCATGGTCTGTAAAAAGCGATAAACGGTGCTTTTTGACATCATGACGCGCTGCGACAACTCGGTTATCCCTATTTCGCGCTCTTCACCCAGCGCCTGCAAAATGCCAAAAACTTTTAGCACGGAAGATACAGAATCAGGCTGTTTATCCAGATCTGCGTTAGCCATTTATCACCTCATTGCGAGTGTTTTATAAAAATCAGAACTGTTTTTTATTATAATTTCGCACCTGGGTGGTCGCAATCCATCTTTTGCCGGTTAGTTACAATTCTGCGACATCCACCGTGAATATCAGTGCTAGAATCTTACCCCTGTTGATTATTCACCAAAGATATAAAATTCCTATGCCAAAAGTTCAGGCCGACGGCCTGCCGTTGCCCCAGCGATACGGTGCGATATTAACCATTGTGATTGGTATTTCGATGGCTGTCCTTGACGGCGCAATCGCCAACGTCGCCCTGCCAACAATCGCCACGGACCTTCATGCCACGCCAGCCAGTTCCATCTGGGTAGTGAACGCCTATCAAATCGCCATTGTCATCTCCCTGCTCTCGTTTTCGTTTCTGGGCGATATGTTTGGCTATCGACGTATTTATAAATGCGGTCTGGTCGTTTTTCTGTTGTCTTCACTGTTCTGCGCCCTTTCTGATTCGCTGCAAATGCTCACCCTTGCGCGTGTCATACAAGGTTTCGGCGGTGCAGCGTTGATGAGCGTTAATACCGCACTTATCCGCCTGATCTATCCACAACGTTTTCTGGGTAGAGGGATGGGCATAAACTCGTTTATTGTTGCCGTCTCTTCTGCTGCCGGGCCGACAATTGCTGCAGCAATCCTCTCCATCGCATCCTGGAAATGGTTATTTTTAATCAACGTACCGTTAGGTATTATCGCCCTGCTTCTGGCGATGCGTTTTCTGCCGTCCAATGGTTCTCGCGCCAGTAAACCCCGTTTCGACCTGCCCAGCGCCGTGATGAACGCGTTAACCTTCGGCCTGCTTATCACTGCGTTGAGTGGTTTCGCTCAGGGGCAATCGCTGACATTGATTGGTGCGGAACTGGTGGTAATGGTTGTCGTTGGTATTTTCTTTATTCGCCGCCAGCTTTCTCTTCCCGTACCGCTGCTACCGGTGGATTTACTGCGTATCCCGCTGTTTTCACTTTCTATTTGCACATCTGTTTGCTCTTTCTGCGCACAAATGCTGGCAATGGTTTCCCTGCCCTTTTACCTGCAAACCGTGCTCGGGCGTAGTGAAGTCGAAACAGGTTTACTTCTGACACCGTGGCCGTTAGCAACGATGGTGATGGCTCCGCTGGCAGGCTATTTGATTGAACGCGTACATGCAGGATTGCTGGGTGCTTTAGGGTTGTTCATCATGGCTGCGGGGCTTTTTTCCCTGGTTCTGCTGCCCGCGTCACCTGCGGATATCAATATTATCTGGCCGATGATCTTATGTGGTGCTGGATTTGGCTTGTTCCAGTCACCCAATAACCACACCATTATTCCCTCCGCTCCTCGCGAACGTAGCGGTGGAGCCAGTGGCATGTTAGGAACGGCTCGTCTACTGGGTCAGAGTAGCGGCGCGGCGCTGGTGGCGCTGATGCTAAATCAGTTTGGTGATAATGGTACTCACGTCTCGCTGATGGCTGCGGCTATTCTGGCAGTGATTGCTGCCTGTATCAGTGGGTTACGTATCACTCAGCCACGATCCAGGGCATAAAAAAAGCGCGTCGAGCAGGACGCGCTTTTTAGTATTTACTTCATATTACTTCAGGTATTCACCCGTACGCAGAGCTTCAATACGTTTATCCAGCGGCGGGTGAGTCATGAACAACTCACTGAGCGATTTCGACTTACCGTTAATGCAGAAAGCCATCATGCTGGTTGCTTCTTGCGGTTCATAGCTGGTTTTCAGGCGCTGCAGCGCGGCAATCATTTTCTCGCGACCAACCAGTTTTGCTGAACCCGCATCGGCGTGGAATTCACGATGACGCGAGAACCACATGGTGATAATGCTCGCCAGAATACCAAACACCAGTTCCAGAACCGTTGCAACCGCAAAGTAGATCAGCGGGTTGCCGTTGCTCTCTTCACCTTCATCACGATTTCCGCCCATAAAACCCGCAGCAAGCTGCGCCAGAATACGGGAAATAAAGATAACGAAGGTGTTCACCACGCCCTGAATCAGCGTCATGGTGACCATATCACCATTGGCGATGTGGCTGATTTCATGAGCAATTACCGCCTCGGCTTCATCCGGGCTCATGTTCTGCAGCAAACCGGTGCTGACAGCAACCAGAGAGGCATCACGGCGCGCACCGGTTGCAAAAGCGTTGATGTCCGGCGCATGGTAGATAGCCACTTGCGGCATAGCGATCCCCGCCTGACGAGCCTGGGTTGCTACCGTATTGACCAGCCAACGTTCCCTTTCGTTACGCGGTTGCTCGATCACTTCCCCGCCAACAGATCGTAATGCCATCCATTTGGACATCAGAAGCGAAACGAAGGAACCACCAAAACCGAACAGCAAGGCCATGATCATCAGCCCCTGAACGCTGCTCGACTGTATCCCTGTCAGGCTCAGTACCAGCCCGAAAACGACCATTACGGCCAGGTTCGTTAGCAGGAAGAGCGCGATTCGCATCATAATTTTCTTTTTACCTCAGTTTAACAAAACGCAATATGCGATACCCACATCGTATGGGTTACGCGACTATTTTCAAGTCTGGATAGTGCGTAAGTCACCAGAAAGACACAACTTTACATTTTGTAGCATCTGATTTACGGCATCTTGCCGCTGTTAAAAAATCAGGCACAATTTCTTGTGCCTGATTGATATTACTTGACGGGAGCGGGTTGTTCCGCGGGTCTGGCTTTTTCAAGCTTCGCCAGATCGAGTGCGATATTCACCGTCTCATCCAGATAAGGATCCGGCTCCTGGTAATCTTTCGGTAGATCATCCAGTTTCTTCAACTCCGGTTTACCTTCGCGTTTAAAGCGTTCGTTCAAACGCGCCAGACGCGTCGCATCATCTTCATTATTCTCTTTCTCACGCACAGCGTAATTCAGAGAAACGATATTGCGCTTGTCCTTCATGGCGTTGAAGCGCGCGATATCCTTCATGATGTTCTGGAACTCAGGATCTTTCGCGATACGCGCATTATGTTCCTTCAGCAGCTCCGGTTCAAAGGCCGTTAAATCTCCTGATTTCACATAGGTCGCGGCATCGATGCTATCCCACGGCAGCGCGTTATCTTCGAATTTCTCACCCGTTTCCGTTTCTTCATTACCCGTCGGCATGATGATGTCTGGCGTTACGCCTTTACGTTGCGTACTGCCGCCGTTAACGCGATAGAATTTCTGGATCGTGTACTGTACAGATCCCAGCGCTGGCCATTCAGGACGTAACATCTGATCGTAAATACGGTTCAATGAACGGTACTGCTGAACGGTGCCTTTACCAAATGTCGGTTCACCCACAACCAGGGCACGACCGTAATCCTGCATTGCCGCGGCAAAGATTTCTGAAGCCGAAGCACTGAAGCGGTCAACCAGCACCACCAGCGGGCCTTTATAGAAGACCTGTCCGTCGGTGTCGCTGTCTTCACGAACCTTGCCGTTGTTATCGCGGACCTGAACAATCGGGCCGGATGGAATGAACAGACCGGAGAGCGATACGGCTTCAGTCAACGCCCCACCACCATTGCTACGCAGGTCGATAATCACACTGCTGACATTCTGTTTTTCCAGTTTCTGCAGTTGCACTTTGACATCGTCTGTCAAACCCACATAGAAGCCCGGAATATCCAGCACGCCGACTTTCTCTTTACCGACGGTCTTCACCGACATTTTAACCGCGCGGTCTTCGAGACGAATACGTTCACGGGTCAACGTTACCGTACGGGTCTTGGTCCCTTTACCAGCAGGTAAAATTTCCAGACGAACCTTACTGCCCTTAGGCCCTTTAATTAAGGCCACCACATCATCAAGACGCCAGCCAATCACGTCAACCATCGGCTTGCCTGTTTGACCAACACCGACAATTTTGTCACCAACGCTGATAGCTTTGCTCTTCGCTGCCGGACCTCCTGCCACCATCGAATTGATAACGGTGTAGTCATCATCCATTTGCAGCACTGCGCCAATACCTTCCAGCGACAAACTCATTTCAGTGTTGAACTGTTCGGTATTACGCGGGGAAAGATAGTTGGTATGCGGGTCGATTTCACGTGCAAACGCCGTCATTGCCAGCGAGAAAACATCTTCGCTGTTGGTTTGCGCCAGACGACGAATGGCAAATTTGTAGCGGCGAGTCAGGGTTTCACGAATTTCCTTATCCGTTTTTCCTGTCAGCTTCAGGCTTAACTCGTCGAATTTGACTTTACTGTCCCACAGCGCGTTCAACTCAGCCTCGTTTTTCGGCCAGGGCGCTTTGCTGCGGTCAAGGTTATAAGTGTCGTTGCCGGTGAAATCCATCGGCTTTTCCAGTACCGACAAAGCGTACTGGTAACGTTCAAAACGGCGCTTTTGCGCCAGATTGTAGAGATCGTAGAAAACGTCGAGTTTACCTGAACGCAGTTCATCGCCTAACTCAGTTTTCTTTTTCGCGAACTGTTCAACATCGCTTGCCAGCAGCACATTGTGGCTGTAATCGAGCAGATTCAGGTAGCGGTCAAAGATTTTGACCGAAAATGCCTGATCGAGGTCGAACTGGCGATAATGAGAACGGGTGAAGCGCGACGTTACGCGCTCACTCACCGTCGCATGCTGCGTCTCTTCCTTTAATACCGGAATTTGATCAGCACGCGTGATATCTTCTACAGCGAAGGTCTGGCCTGCTATTGCAAGCAGGCCAGCTAACGCGGTAAGCCTAAAAAACATGTTCATGCCTGGCCCGGCCTCCGTTTCAGAACACCAGGTGTTCTGCGCGCACAATCAAAGACATACCCGAATTCAGCTGGACGCGGACGCCGTCTTTGGTGATTTCTAATACGGTGGCATCCATCGCGTTTTGACCCGCTTTCACCTTCAGGGCTTGTCCGACAGTCAGAGCTGAAATGTCAGAAACCGGGGTGTGCTGTTCTTCGCGAGGTGCTTTTACTGTTTTTGGCGCTTTCTCTACCGGCTTTTGCGAACGAGGTTTACGTTCAGCGCCTTCTTTGCGGCGTGGCGTGGTCGGACGTGGCTTGCGTTCGCGGCGCGGTGCGTCTTCTTTCTCACCAGCAGCTGCGGCAGCTTCGCGTTTTTTCGCTTGCTGTTCAGCACGCTGTGCCTGAACACGCGCTTTCGCTTCTTCAAGCTGCTTGCGAGCATGCTCGACATGTTGCTCGTCCAGCTCACCGCATGGGTTGCCGTCAAGATCGACACGTGTTGCGCCGGGTTTAACACCGTAAAGATAACGCCAGCTCGAAGTGTAGAGACGTAAAGCGGATCGCAATTGCGTTTTGCTCAGGTTCATTTCCCCGGCAACACGATCGACCAAATCCTGAAAAATACCGATTTTCAGCGGACGCGCTTCACCTTCCGCACTGAAACAGTGGGGAAAACGTTCGGCCAGAAACGCGATTACTTCTTTACTGCTATTCAACTTAGGTTGATTTTCCATGAAATTTCCTGATTACAACGGACGTAGCCAACAAGCGCAGGCATGAACAGGCGTCATTATAATGACGCTATCAGTAAATGCTACGTTATCCGTTGATTATCCTGCGACGCTCGCAAAGAATTTTTTGTAATCCGTCGTTGCAAGCACTTTTTCAAGCTGTGCCACAAGCTGACGTAAGCCTTGCTCGTCCTCGTCTGTAAAGCGACCGAAGACGGTACTATCGATGTCGAGAACACCAATAATCTGATTTTTCACCACCAGTGGCAGAACAATTTCAGAATTACTCGCCGCATCACAGGCAATATGCCCGTCAAACGCGTGAACATCCTCGATACGCTGCACTTGATTGCGGGCAACCGCAGTGCCGCATACGCCGCGCCCAACGGGTATCCGGACACAGGCAATTTTGCCCTGAAATGGTCCGAGCACCAGTGTAGCGTCCTCAAGCAAATAAAAACCTGCCCAGTTTACGTCAGTGAGACGCTCATATAACAACGCACTGGTGTTCGCAAGCGTTGCCAGAAAACTGGTTTCTCCCACCATCAGCGCGTTAAAGTCGCGATTTAAATCCGCGTAAAATTCTGCTTTGTTCATTATATAATCACTTGGTTGTCTTACCTGGAACTGCCAGCCTATTAAAATAAGCATTAAATGCGTTAATGCTCAAGATCATTCCCATCATGGGTTAAGATTAATGTTAATTCTTATTACATTTGGCACGTCATGGCTCTTAACACACCACAAATTACGCCAACAAAGAAGATAACAGTGAGGGCTATCGGCGAGGAACTGCCGCGTGGTGATTACCAACGTTGCCCGCAATGTGACATGCTGTTTAGCCTGCCCGAGATAAATTCTCATCAAAGTGCCTATTGTCCGCGCTGTCAGGCAAAAATTCGCGACGGGCGCGACTGGTCGCTAACGCGCCTGGCGGCAATGGCCTTCACCATGCTGTTGCTTATGCCGTTTGCCTGGGGCGAACCGCTCTTGCATATCTGGCTGTTAGGCATTCGTATTGACGCCAACGTTATGCAAGGCATCTGGCAAATGACCAAACAGGGCGATGCGATAACGGGGGCGATGGTCTTTTTCTGCGTTATCGGTGCCCCCCTCATTCTGGTGACCTCCATAGCTTATTTATGGTTTGGTAACCGATTGGGAATGAATTTACGCCCGGTACTGCTGATGCTTGAGCGGCTGAAAGAGTGGGTGATGCTGGATATCTACCTGGTCGGCATTGGCGTTGCTTCTATAAAGGTACAGGATTATGCCCATATCCAGGCGGGTGTCGGCTTGTTCTCTTTTGTGGCGTTGGTGATTTTAACGACGGTGACGTTGTCACATCTTAATGTTGAAGAACTGTGGGAGCGATTTTATCCACAGCGCCCCGCTACCCGTAGGGACGAGAAACTCCGTGTCTGTCTTGGGTGCCATTTTTCCGGCTATCCTGATCAGCGCGGTCGCTGCCCGCGTTGCCATATCCCGCTACGCCTGCGTCGCCGTCATAGTCTGCAAAAATGCTGGGCGGCGCTGTTAGCGTCAATCGTTTTGTTGTTACCTGCCAACCTGTTGCCTATCTCTATCATTTATCTGAATGGTGGTCGGCAGGAAGATACGATTCTTTCCGGAATTATGTCGCTGGCAAGTAGCAACATTGCGGTTGCGGGAATCGTGTTTATCGCCAGTATTCTGGTACCGTTTACTAAAGTGATCGTCATGTTCACTTTACTGTTGAGTATTCATTTTAAATGCCAGCAAGGTTTACGCACACGCATTCTGTTACTGCGGATGGTGACCTGGATTGGTCGCTGGTCGATGCTCGACCTGTTTGTCATATCTTTAACCATGTCGCTGATTAATCGCGATCAGATCCTCGCTTTTACTATGGGACCGGCTGCGTTTTATTTCGGCGCAGCGGTAATTTTGACTATTCTTGCTGTGGAATGGCTGGACAGCCGCTTACTTTGGGATGCACATGAGTCAGGAAACGCCCGCTTCGACGACTGAAGCGCAGATTAAAAATAAACGCCGTATCTCACCTTTCTGGCTGCTGCCGTTCATCGCGCTAATGATTGCTGGTTGGCTGATTTGGGACAGTTATCAGGACCGGGGCAATACTGTCACCATCGACTTTATGTCGGCGGATGGTATTGTTCCAGGCCGTACGCCTGTTCGTTATCAGGGCGTTGAAGTTGGAACAGTGCAGGATATCAGCCTCAGCGACGATCTTCGTAAGATTGAAGTCAAGGTCAGCATCAAGTCCGATATGAAAGATGCGCTGCGCGAAGAGACACAGTTCTGGTTGGTGACGCCAAAGGCCTCGTTGGCAGGTGTCTCCGGGCTGGACGCCCTCGTCGGTGGTAATTATATCGGCATGATGCCGGGTAAAGGTAAAGAGCAGGATCACTTTGTCGCACTCGACACCCAACCGAAATATCGGCTGGACAATGGCGATCTGATGATCCACCTGCAAGCCCCCGATCTCGGTTCACTGAGCAGTGGTTCATTGGTCTATTTCCGCAAGATCCCGGTGGGTAAAGTCTACGACTATGCCATCAATCCCAACAAGCAAGGCGTGGTGATTGATGTCCTGATCGAGCGGCGTTTTACCGATCTGGTGAAAAAAGGTAGCCGTTTCTGGAACGTTTCCGGCGTTGATGCCAACGTCAGTATCAGTGGCGCGAAGGTGAAACTGGAAAGTCTGGCGGCACTGGTTAACGGTGCGATTGCCTTCGATTCACCTGAAGAGTCGAAACCTGCCGAAGCGGAAGATACCTTTGGTCTGTATGAAGACCTGGCCCATAGCCAACGTGGCGTAATAATAAAACTGGAACTGCCAGGCGGTGCCGGATTAACCGCCGACTCGACGCCGTTAATGTATCAGGGGCTGGAAGTCGGACAGCTGACTAAACTGGATTTAAATCCTGGTGGTAACGTCACTGGGGAAATGACCGTTGATCCCAGCGTCGTCACCCTGCTTCGTGAAAATACCCGCATCGAATTACGTAATCCGAAATTATCCCTTAGCGATGCTAATCTCAGTGCCCTGCTGACCGGCAAAACCTTCGAACTGGTGCCCGGCGATGGCGAGCCACGTAAAGAGTTTGTTGTTGTGCCAGGCGAAAAAGCCCTGCTGCAAGAGCCGGATGTTCTGACACTGACCCTGACAGCACCAGAAAGTTACGGTATTGATGCTGGTCAGCCGCTCATTCTTCACGGCGTGCAGGTAGGCCAGGTTATCGATCGTAAACTCACCAGCAAAGGCGTCACCTTTACCGTCGCCATCGAGCCTCAGCATCGCGAACTGGTAAAAGGCGATAGCAAATTTGTCGTCAACAGCCGCGTCGACGTGAAGGTAGGGCTGGATGGCGTTGAGTTTCTCGGTGCCAGCGCCTCAGAATGGATCAATGGCGGAATACGTATTCTGCCGGGCGATAAAGGCGAGATGAAAGCCAGCTATCCACTGTATGCCAATCTGGAAAAAGCGCTGGAGAACAGCCTTAGCGATTTACCCACCACAACCGTGAGTTTGAGTGCAGAGACGCTGCCTGATGTGCAGGCAGGATCGGTAGTGCTGTACCGTAAATTTGAAGTTGGTGAAGTTATTACTGTGCGTCCACGAGCTAACGCGTTTGATATCGATCTGCATATTAAGCCGGAGTATCGCAACCTTCTGACCAGCAACAGCGTGTTCTGGGCAGAAGGTGGGGCAAAAGTTCAGCTGAATGGTAGTGGTCTGACTGTACAGGCATCCCCGCTCTCCAGAGCATTAAAGGGGGCTATTAGCTTCGATAACCTCAGCGGTGCCAGCGCCAGTCAGCGTAAAGGCGACAAGCGTATTCTGTATGCTTCCGAAACAGCGGCCCGTGCGGTTGGCGGGCAAATTACGCTTCACGCTTTCGATGCGGGAAAACTGGCGGTCGGGATGCCAATTCGCTATCTCGGTATTGATATCGGGCAAATCCAGACGCTGGATCTGATTACCGCGCGCAATGAAGTACAGGCAAAGGCGGTGCTCTATCCGGAATATGTCCAGACCTTTGCTCGCGGTGGTACGCGCTTCTCAGTGGTCACACCGCAAATTTCGGCAGCTGGCGTTGAGCATCTTGATACTATCCTCCAGCCGTATATCAACGTCGAACCAGGCCGGGGCAATCCTCGCCGCGACTTTGAATTACAAGAGGCCACCATTACTGATTCGCGTTACCTGGATGGCTTAAGCATTATTGTTGAAGCGCCGGAAGCCGGTTCGTTAGGTATCGGTACACCTGTGCTGTTCCGTGGTCTGGAAGTAGGTACGGTTACCGGAATGACGCTGGGGACATTGTCAGATCGCGTGATGATTGCGATGCGCATCAGTAAACGCTATCAACACCTGGTGCGTAACAATTCCGTCTTCTGGTTGGCATCGGGTTACAGTCTGGACTTTGGTCTGACGGGCGGCGTAGTGAAAACCGGCACCTTTAACCAGTTTATCCGTGGCGGCATCGCCTTCGCCACGCCTCCGGGTACGCCACTGGCACCGAAAGCCCAGGAAGGCAAGCACTTCCTGTTGCAGGAAAGTGAACCGAAAGAGTGGCGTGAATGGGGAACTGCGCTTCCCAAATAATGCCCACTGCTCCGGCGTGCCTGCGCCGGAGCGTTTATGCTAAACTGCGCGCCTGTTTTTTTGCCAGTGGTATATGCTCGTGGCCCAACACACCGTTTATTTCCCGGACGCCTTTCTGACACAAATGCGCGAAGCGATGCCTTCGACGCTCTCTTTTGATGATTTTCTTGCCGCCTGTCAGCGCCCGTTGCGCCGCAGCATTCGCGTTAATACGCTGAAAACCTCCGTTACTGATTTCCTGCAATTAACTGCTCCTTATGGCTGGACGCTTACGCCAATTCCGTGGTGTGAAGAAGGTTTCTGGATTGAACGCGACAATGAAGATGCATTGCCGTTGGGTAGTACCGCCGAGCATTTAAGCGGCCTGTTTTATATTCAGGAAGCCAGTTCAATGTTGCCTGTTGCCGCCTTGTTTGCTGACGGTAATGCACCACAGCGGGTGATGGATGTCGCTGCTGCACCAGGTTCCAAAACGACGCAAATTGCTGCGCGGATGAATAACGAAGGGGCAATCCTTGCCAATGAGTTTTCCGCCAGTCGGGTAAAAGTGTTACATGCCAATATCAGCCGCTGTGGCATCAGTAATGTTGCGCTCACGCATTTTGATGGCCGCGTATTTGGTGCGGCAGTGCCAGAAATGTTCGATGCCATTTTGCTGGACGCTCCCTGCTCCGGCGAAGGCGTGGTGCGTAAAGATCCCGATGCGCTAAAAAACTGGTCACCAGAAAGCAATCAGGAAATCGCAGCGACCCAACGAGAGCTGATCGACAGCGCCTTTCATGCATTACGTCCTGGCGGTACGCTGGTTTACTCGACCTGTACCTTAAACCGGGAAGAAAACGAAGCCGTTTGCCTGTGGCTGAAAGAGACTTATCCCGACGCAGTAGAGTTTTTACCGCTTGGCGATCTCTTCCCTGGTGCAAACAAGGCGCTGACCGAGGAAGGCTTTTTGCATGTTTTCCCACAAATTTACGACTGCGAAGGCTTCTTCGTTGCTCGTCTGCGTAAAACTCAGGCGATTCCCGCCTTACCCACCCCAAAATACAAAGTGGGCAATTTCCCGTTCAGCCCGGTGAAAGATCGCGAAGCCGGACAAATTCGTCAGGCGGCTGCAAGTGTTGGCTTAAACTGGGATGAAAACCTGCGACTCTGGCAGCGTGACAAAGAACTGTGGTTGTTCCCGGTGGGCATTGAAGCCCTGATCGGTAAAGTCCGATTTTCTCGCCTGGGGATTAAACTTGCCGAAACGCACAACAAAGGTTATCGCTGGCAGCATGAAGCCGTTATTGCCCTTGCCTCCCCCGACAATGTGAACGCTTTTGAACTGACATCGCAGGAAGCGGAGGAGTGGTATCGCGGGCGCGATGTATACCCGCATGCCGCGCCAGTGGCGGATGATGTATTGGTTACTTTCCAGCATCAGCCGATTGGTTTAGCCAAACGGATTGGTTCACGACTGAAAAACAGCTACCCGCGTGAACTGGTGCGCGACGGGAAACTTTTTACCGGTAACGCCTGACAGCGCACAAAAAAAGCGCACTTTTTGACTGGCACATTCGACTGCCTCAACTAGGCTGAAAAATGGTGCGATCGGACTGGTCGTACCACAACCGGCAGCTAAATGGAGAGCACGAAGATGAAAACCAGTGTGCGCATAGGCGCTTTTGAAATCGACGACGGCGAATTACACGGCGAATCGCCGGGTGATCGAACGTTAACCATTCCTTGTAAATCAGACCCCGATTTATGTATGCAACTGGATGCCTGGGATGCTGAAACCAGTATCCCTGCCCTGCTAAATGGCGAACACTCTGTCCTTTACCGTACCCGTTACGATCAACAATCTGATGCCTGGATTATGCGTCTTGCCTGATCCAAAAAGAACCCGTCGGCATGGCGGGTTATTTGTCCGGGTTATTCCCCCGTTGTAAAATCTCTCCTAAACTTAACGGTACGGCACCACACTTCGGGGATGAAATGTTCGCGCTGGTACTTTTTATTTGCTACCTGGATGGCGGTTGTGAAGATATTGTTGTGGATATCTACAACACGGAACAGCAGTGTCTCTATTCTATGAGCGATCAACGGATCCGCCATGGCGGTTGTTTTCCGATTGAGGATTTTATAGATGGTTTCTGGCAACCTGCACAGGAGTACGGTGATTTTTAATTATTGCAATTGCACAAGAGTCAGTTCTCCCCCAAAGACAGCACCGGTATCAATATAATGCAGGTTGCCAATATCCACGCGATGGCGCAAAGGTGTATGACCAAACCAGAAATGATCAGCACCTGCAATTCCCTGCCCTTTTTGGCGTTCACCTAATCGCGAGCGGCTCCACAAGACCTGATGCAAATCGACGTCCTTTTGCCATTCATAGACATCATCTGGATAATCGGCATGAGCAATAACATGTTTGCCGGTGCGACTGTGTAATTCAAGAATAAAGGGCAAATGCTGACATTTTTCCAGCGCCGTTTTCGCTTGTTTCTGTTGATTATCTGCCAGCGCAATAAACCAGTCGCCGCCATTTATCAACCATAAAGACATCTGCCGGGATGCCAGCGCATCCATCGCCATCTGTTCATGATTGCCTCTTACCGCACGAACCCAATGTTGTTCCAGTAACTGCAGGCAACGTAAACTTTGCGGCCCACGATCGATAACGTCTCCCACTGAGATAAGTAAATCTCGCCACGGATCAAAACGACAATGCCATAATTTGCGGCGCAACTGCTCAAGACAACCGTGTATATCGCCTGAAAGCCAGATATGTCGCCATTGATGACCCGCAATTCTCTGATAAACGGGCGCAGGCTGTTTCATCAATATTTTCCTCCCGCGCTAAAGATCACATAATCTTAACAAGAATGTTAAAAAACGCTGGACTCAGACAGTAGAGTGTGTGTTATGGTTGACTATAAAGTCAGCGAAGGGAATGCTTCTGGCTTTTAACAGATAAAAAGAGACCGAACACGATTCCTGTATTCGGTCCAGGGAAATGGCTCTTGGGAGAGAGCCGTGCGCTAAAAGTTGGCATTAATGCAGGCTTAGTTGCCTTGCTCTTTAAGAATAGATGACGACGCCAGGTTTTCCAGTTTGCGTGCAAAATGGTCAATAAAAAGCGTGGTGGTCATCAGCTTAAATGTTAAAAACCGCCCGTTCTGGTGAAAGAACTGAGGCGGTTTTTTATTGGAAATCAAAAGGCTATTTTAGTAATTAACAGAGTTTTTCAGCTCGCTCTATAAACAGTGCCAGACTCATTTTTTCGCCGGGATTGTTAGGATCATCAATCTGAATCACCGAAATGGGTTGGGCTTTAGTCTTCCCACTGGCAACTTCCTTTTGTGCGATATCGTTTAAAGGATACTGCACGAGGGTACTTGGGTTAATGACATACAAAGCATTACCTGGTCGGCAAGTCAGCATCACCTCTTCGCGATTAAACGCCCATTTGTCTTTACCCACTTCAAAACGGCTGACGGTAATCACCTGCGGTGCCGCCAGCGCCGCTGCAGAACTGGTGAGTAACAGAAACGCCAGAATACTTTTTTTCATCATTTTCGTAATCCATCAAAAAGGTTCGAGAGTCGCAAGCAGGCTGATGATCACCAGCACTACCGCACCTATCGCCCATTCGAGTTTAGTCATCCACACAAACCAGGGAGCCGCACGATCTTCATCCTGCCTCATGCGCGGTACAAGAACATAACGATTAGCCAGCGCGATGACCACCATAATCATCACCAGGATGGCTTTGAGCAATAAGAGTTGGCCCCAGTAAGTCGTAAGCGTGGGGGGAAATCCGGTAATCAACAATGCATTAAGCACGCCGCTTGCCAGTACGCCGATCACCGCAAAATGCCCGCACCAGGAAAAACGCATCAGCGCCTGAATAGCCTGGTGTCGCCAACGGCCTTTGATGAGTTGCATACACCAGAGCACCGGCAGTAATCCCCCAAACCACGCCGCCGCACAGATCAGGTGAATTGCGTGATTAGTCTGATGGATTTTCGCCGTTACCCCTTCATTCAGCGTCGCATGCCCGACTCCCGCCAGCAGAAAAAATTGCGCGGTAGTGAGCATAAACAGCAAACGTGGCATATTCCGCGGTTGCATAAGAGCAACGATCAACGTTACGAGGGCGAGAACAATTTGCCATAACCAGACGCCACCAAACTGCGTTTGCAAAACAGCCTGCCAAATATTTGGCGAAAATACATCTGTCCATCCCGTTCCCATCAACCCGCCCTGAACGGCGAGCATTGCAGTGGCACTGATCAAACTCCAGACGGCAGCGTGCTGTTGTAAACGCAGAAAACGCTTCGTCAGCAAGCGACGAATCGTTAAGGGTGCCAGCCAGGCACCGTACATTGCGAAGCCAAAGACCAGCATCAGCGAGGTGAAATGGATAAATCGCAGCGCGATCCAGGTAAACGCCAGCATGATTTATTTCACGCTAAAGGTGTAGTGTCCTTTCGTTTTATGCCCATCCACCGAAACAACATGCCAGTCAACGGTGTAGGTTCCGGGTTTCAGCGAATCGGCCAGTGGAACAATCAGTTGCTTTTGGTCCTGCTCATTCCGCTTCGCCGGTAATGTTTTAATATTTTCGTTTTTTGGCCCCGTGATTTTTGCACCACTGAATCCTGTTTCAACGCCTTCCGAGAAGTTTAAAGTAATTGCCTGCGGGGCAGCTGTCACTTGCGCGTTTGCCGCAGGATACTGATGCGTTAAATGCGCATGTGCCCAGACGGAAGGTGTCACCAACGAAGTGGTCAGGATTGCCAGCGCGTAGCGAAGGGAGCGTGCAGTTGAAGTCATATTATCTATTCCTTTTTGTAATAACTTTTTTACAGAGCATAACCTTGTCTAATGTCTGAGTCGAGGATCATCAATTCCGGCTTGCCATCCAGGCTCACTCTTAGTAACTTTTGCCCGCGAATGATGAGGAGATTAAGAATGCTGAAGAATCTGGCTAAACTGGATCAAACAGAAATGGATAAAGTGAATGTCGATTTGGCGGCGGCCGGGGTGGCATTTAAAGAACGCTACAATATGCCGGTGATCGCTGAAGCGGTTGAACGTGAACAGCCTGAACATTTGCGCAGCTGGTTTCGCGAGCGGCTTATCGCCCACCGTTTGGCTTCGGTCAATCTGTCACGTTTACCTTACGAGCCCAAACTTAAATAAAACTTATACATAGTTACACTTTCTTACATAACGCCTGCTAAATTATGAGTATTTTCTAAACCGCACCCATAATTTGCAGTCATTTTGAAAAGGAAGTCATTATGTCGTTCTGGAAAGTTGCAGCAGCGCAATATGAGCCCCGTAAAACCTCACTCACCGAACAGGTAGCTCATCATCTGGAGTTTGTGAGGGCCGCCGCCAGGCAACAATGTCAGCTGTTAGTTTTTCCATCGCTTTCTTTACTGGGGTGTGATTATTCGCGACGTGCCCTTCCTGCCCCACCCGATCTCTCGCTATTAGACCCGCTTTGTTATGCCGCAACGACCTGGCGAATGACCATCATTGCCGGCCTTCCCGTTGAATATAACGATCGCTTTATTCGTGGAATTGCGGTGTTCGCACCGTGGCGAAAAACGCCAGGGATCTACCATCAGAGTTATGGTGCATGTCTGGGCCGTCGTTCCAGAACCATCACGGTGGTCGATGAACAACCGGAAGGTATGGATATGGACCCGACCTGTTCACTGTTTACGACAGGGCAATGTCTGGGAGAACCCGACCTGCTGGCGTCGGCCCGTCGCTTACAATTTTTTTCACATCAGTACTCGATTGCTGTGCTGATGGCAAATGCCCGTGGTAACAGTGCACTATGGGATGAACATGGTCGTCTCATCGTTCGCGCCGATCGTGGTTCATTATTGTTAGTCGGTCAGCGTTCATCACAGGGTTGGCAAGGCGATATCATTCCATTACGCTAGGCTTTTTCGGCCTGGAGCATGCCATGTTGCGCATTATCGATACAGAAACCTGCGGTTTGCAGGGAGGGATCGTTGAGATTGCCTCTGTTGATGTCATTGACGGAAAAATCGTCAATCCCATGAGCCACCTGGTGCGTCCCGATCGTCCTATTAGTCCACAGGCGATGGCGATTCATCGCATCACCGAAGCCATGGTCGCCGATAAACCGTGGATTGAAGATGTGATCCCGCACTATTACGGTAGTGAATGGTATGTCGCGCATAACGCCAGCTTTGACTGCCGCGTACTGCCTGAAATGCCCGGTGAGTGGATTTGCACTATGAAACTGGCCCGTCGTTTGTGGCCAGGGATCAAGTACAGCAATATGGCGCTATATAAAACACGGAAGCTCAATGTACAGACGCCGCCGGGCCTGCATCATCACCGCGCGTTGTATGACTGTTATATCACCGCCGCGTTGCTTATTGATATTATGAACACCTCTGGCTGGACGGCAGAACAGATGGCCGATATCACCGGACGTCCATCGTTGATGACGACCTTCACCTTTGGCAAATACCGTGGCAAAGCGGTTTCCGACGTTGCCGAACGCGATCCGGGCTATCTGCGCTGGTTGTTTAATAACCTCGACAGCATGAGCCCGGAGCTGCGTTTAACACTGAAACATTATCTGGAAAATACTTAATCCGCTGACTGAGCGGGTAATGTTCCCTGTGCCAGCGCGACCAGAAAAGCATATTCCATCGCTACGCCTTCGTACGATTTGAAGCGACCAGATTTACCGCCATGACCTGAGTCCATGTCAGTACAGAGCAATAAAAGATGGTCATCGGTTTTCAGCTCGCGCAATTTAGCGACCCATTTTGCCGGTTCCCAATATTGCACCTGAGAATCGTGTAAACCGGTCGTTACCAGTAAATGCGGATAAGCCTGTGCAGTGACGTTGTCATACGGGCTGTAGCTTTTCATATATTCGTAATATTGCGGATCCTGCGGATTCCCCCACTCTTCAAATTCGCCGGTGGTAAGAGGAATTGATTCATCCAGCATTGTTGTTACAACATCAACAAACGGCACCTGGGCGATAACGCCGTGGAACAATTCCGGGCGTTGATTAATCGCAACGCCCATCAACATCCCCCCCGCACTCCCGCCCATCGCATAACAGAGCGAAGGAGAGCCATAGCCCAGTTTTAACAATGCATCGCAGGCATCAAGATAATCATTAAACGTATTTTTCTTCTTCAGAAATTTACCGTCCTCGTACCATTGTTGCCCCAGCTCACCGCCGCCACGAACATGGACAATGGCGTAGACAAATCCACGATCCAACAAACTCAAGCGGCTAAAACTGAAATCGGCATCAATACTTGCGCCGTAAGAACCGTAGCCATACACCAGCAGCGGGTTGTGTCCTTTGCGAAAATGTTTGCGATGATAGACCAGCGAAACCGGAACTTCGACGCCATCACGGGCGACTATCCACAGGTGTTCACTGCGGTAATTCGCCGCATCAAAACCAGGAACTTCCGTTTGTTTTAATACACGACGCTCACCGGTATCCATATCCAGTTCAAACAAAGTATCTGGTGTGGTCATGGACGAATAACCATAACGCAATCGCGCGGTTTCAGGTTCTGGATTGTAGGCAATCCAGGTCACATAGGCCGGATCATCAAAGGCAATGCCAATGACTTCCCGGGTCTTGCGGTTAATTTGCCGCAAACTGGTTAACCCGCGCTGACGCTCTTCAACCACCAGCCAGTCGGTAAACAGCGTAAACCCTTCCAGCATAATGTTATCACGTGGCGGAATTAACTCTTCCCACTGTTGCTCATCACGCATACGGGTACGGTATAAGCCAAAGTTTTTACCGTGGCGGTTGGAACGCAGATAAAACCGATGCTGGTAGTGATCAAGGCTGTATTCGTGATCTTTGCGGCGAGGCAGAAAAACAAACGGCTCGGCATCGGCCATTTCCGCGTCCAGCAGGCGAACTTCACTGGTGGTGGCGCTGGCCAGATGAATGACCACATAATGCTTCGAGGTCGTTTTATGCAGGCTGACGTAATAGGTATCGTCTTTTTCTTCGTAAATCAGTTTATCTTGCGATGCTGGCGTACCGATGGCGTGACGCCAGACCTGATAAGGCAGCAGCGTCACTGGATGCTTGCGAACATAGTAGAAAGTCCAGGAGTCATTTGCCCAGACAAAGCTGGGTTCAACGTTATCCAGCAGTTCCGGGTACCAGTTACCTGTTTCCAGATTACGAAAACGAATGCCGTACTGCCGTCGGGAAAGAAAATCTTCTGCCAGTGCCATAATGGTGTTATCTGGCGTAATCGCCATTCCGCTCATCGAATAAAACTCACTATGAGCCGCGCGCTTGTTGGCATCGAGCAATGTTTTCCACTCGTCCCACTCTTCACTGAACGCCGATTGACGCTGGTAGATAGCATATTCACAGCCTGGTTCATAAATATGCCGATAGCGGTAGCCATTTTTGATGTAGGGCGCAGAAACTTCTCGTTGCGGAATGCGGTCGATGATTTCCTTTAAGATGCGATCCTGCAAGGCTTGTTGCGAGGCCATCACCCGATGACCGTAACTATTTTCTTGTTGCAGATAGTCCAGGACTTCCGGCTGAGAACGCGTATCGTCCCGCAGCCAGTAGTAATTATCGATGCGCGTATCGCCATGAAGCGTCATGGCGTGGGGAATGCGGGCGGCTTTTGGTAGCATGTTATTGTTCTTTCTGGTTGAAACATCTTATAAGGGTGGCAAAACTCACCGGGGATGCAAGCGAAACAGGGTAGTCATTGCTTAGATGATGACAGGTAATGGCGCGAATATCGACTGTTATGCAGACAGAGAAAATCAGCCTGTTCAAATGGCTGTGCGGTTCTGGATAACCCGAAATAGTCAACTTCAGGCTATCCAGAGAGCGGAATTACTCCGCCAAAGTACGTTTTTGCTGTTCGAGATCGCGTTCAATGCCTTCACGAACGTCCTGGGGGATTTTCAGCGCGTCACCCAGTGCATTCAGGTAACTGCGTTCCATAAAATGATCAATATCAATGGCCGCGCAGCTCAGGAAATAGATTTCCAGCGCCTCTTCTTCATTGCGGACCCCGGTAGCCAGGCGTTGTGGATCCAGCGGTTGTTCGATTGCCTGCTCAATGAGTACACGCCCCTGTTCTTCCACGCCGGCTTCACGCAATTGCAGGTCGATTGCCGCACGTTCTTTGGCATCAATATGACCATCACTTTTAGCGGCAAAGACCAGCGCAAGGATCAAACGTTCCGTACGCTCATCCAGCGGCGTACTTTGCGCGCCAAACTGCGGTTCGTCCTGATGCGCCGCGCGAATTTTATCTTTGTATTTATTCCACAGCACCGTACCCGCTACCGCTCCGCCGCCAACCAGTAACGCGTTTGTGCCATATTTCGTAAGAAGTTTACGTGCTGATTTATTTGCGACCAGCAGCCCAGCCAGTCCGCCTAATGCGCCAGGCACTAAAAGTTTGCCCAATCCCTGATCCGCAGACGAGGAGGTAGAAGAACGGCTTTGCCCAAGCAGGGATTGCAGTTGATTTAACCAGTTAGCCATATTTGCTCCTCAATAACCATTTTTAGTGCCTGTAGCATAGCGGATGAGGATGTCAGAAAATGTATATCGAGACAAAAGATGCGCAAATAAGCGGGGCGGTAGGCCGTTATTCAAAGAAATTCGCGCCAGGTAAGGTGTTCACTGTATATAAGGTGATAAGGGTATTTTAGGTGAAAGTAATTTGACGTTTTGAGTGGCACTGTTTGACGCTGATTGCCCGATGCGACGCTGTTGCGTCTTCTCAGGCCTACGATTGTGGTGCGTTGTGGGGCGGACAAGGCATTCGCGCCGCATCCGCCAACGGTCAATCGAATTATCAGAAGCCATTAACGCCGCTGATATTCCGCCATTCCCGCTTTGCAGTCCACGCTGACCTGGTAATGAATATCGGCACTTTTACCACGGACGGTTAGCGGTACTGACCATTTATCATCTTTACCCTGAATGTCCTGCAAACTGACCCATGCCACAGGATCGGCCTGACCGACAATTTTTTGATCATCTGCCCAGCGCGCCACGCGATTTTGTTGATAATCACGTTTTACGCTCGCGGCAATTCCGGCAGCGTCCAGACCTTCACACTTTGGGAAAGTGACCGACTTGCTGGTTTCATTATTGGCAGCGAAAACTGATGCGCAGGCAGAAACCAACAACAGCCCTAAAAACGCCCCTCTTTTTTTCATGTTTTTCTCCATAGCACAATGATTCAGGAGAAAGCATGGTACAAATTGTCAGGAGCGCAAGTTGCTTCAGGCCGCGTGTGAGGCGTCTTCCTCTTCGGATTCAGCACCGACGACCTGTGGGGACGGTAATTTGCCGGTTTTCAGAATGGTGCTCAGCACATCTTTTTGTTCTGCCAGCCATAGCGAAAGGGCTTCACGTTGCTCGTCTTCCATTTGCACTGGAGAATTTGTCAGCCAGGTGTCAAGCAGATCGGCCGTATCAAGCATCTTGTCATAAGCATCGGCTTCCTTTTTGCTGGTAAACGACATTTTCTCTTCGCCCTCACGAATGACTACGTATTTAACTTCAACCGCCATTTGCAGCCTCTCATAATAACTGTGATTTTATACAGTATATTTCTTTTCAGTTGGGAAATCAACATCAGCAATAAAGACACACGCAAACGTTTTCGTTTATACTGCGCGCGGAATTAATCAGGGGATATTCGTTATGACGTTATTAGGCACTGCGCTGCGTCCGGCAGCAACTCGCGTGATGTTATTAGGCTCCGGTGAACTGGGTAAAGAAGTGGCAATCGAGTGTCAGCGTCTCGGCGTAGAGGTGATTGCCGTCGATCGCTATGCCGACGCACCAGCCATGCATGTCGCGCATCGCTCCCATGTCATTAATATGCTTGATGGTGATGCATTACGCCGTGTGGTTGAACTGGAAAAACCACATTATATCGTGCCGGAGATCGAAGCTATTGCCACCGATATGCTGATCCAACTTGAAGAGGAAGGACTGAATGTTGTCCCCTGCGCTCGCGCAACGAAATTAACGATGAATCGCGAGGGTATCCGTCGCCTGGCGGCAGAAGAGCTGCAGCTGCCCACTTCCACTTATCGTTTTGCCGATAGCGAAAACCTTTTCCGCGAAGCGGTTGCCGCCATTGGCTACCCCTGTATTGTTAAACCGGTGATGAGTTCTTCCGGTAAAGGGCAGACGTTTATTCGTTCTGCAGAGCAACTTGCTCATGCATGGGAGTACGCTCAGCAAGGTGGTCGCGCCGGAGCGGGCCGCGTAATTGTTGAAGGCGTCGTTAAGTTTGACTTCGAAATTACCCTGCTAACCGTCAGCGCGGTGGATGGCGTCCATTTCTGTGCACCGGTAGGTCATCGCCAGGAAGATGGCGACTATCGTGAATCCTGGCAACCACAGCAAATGAGCCCGCTTGCCCTTGAACGTGCGCAGGAGATTGCCCGTAAAGTGGTGCTGGCACTGGGCGGTTATGGGCTGTTTGGTGTCGAGCTGTTTGTCTGTGGTGATGAGGTGATTTTCAGTGAAGTCTCCCCTCGCCCGCATGACACCGGGATGGTGACGCTAATTTCTCAGGATCTCTCGGAGTTTGCCCTGCATGTACGTGCCTTCCTCGGACTTCCGGTTGGCGGGATCCGCCAGTATGGTCCTGCTGCTTCTGCCGTTATCCTGCCGCAACTGACCAGTCAGAATGTCACGTTTGATAATGTGCAGAATGCCGTAGGCGCAGATTTGCAGATTCGTTTATTTGGTAAGCCGGAAATTGATGGCAGCCGTCGTCTGGGGGTAGCACTGGCTACTGCAGAGAGTGTTGTTGACGCCATTGAACGCGCGAAGCACGCCGCCGGACAGGTAAAAGTACAGGGTTAAACCCGGCAAAAAAACGCTACAAAAATGCCCGATCCTCGATCGGGCATTTTGACTTTTACAGCTTAGCGCCTTCTACAGCTTCACGCGCCAGCTTAGTAATGCGGTCGTAATCGCCCGCTTCCAGCGCATCTGCCGGAACCAGCCAGGAACCACCGATGCACAGCACGCTTTTCAGCGCCAGGTAGTCACGGTAGTTAGCCGGAGAAATACCCCCTGTCGGGCAGAAACGGACCTGGGAGAACGGACCCGCGATCGCCTGCAGGGCTTTCACACCGCCGTTAGCTTCAGCCGGGAAGAATTTGAACTCTTTCAAACCGTAGTCCATACCCAGCATCAGTTCGGAAACAGTGCTGATCCCCGGAATCAGAGGAATAGTCCCTTCGGTAGCAGCTTTCAGCAGCGGCTCGGTCAGACCCGGGCTAATTGCAAACTGTGCACCCGCTTCAGTGACTTCTGCCAGCTGCTGTGGATTCAGCACCGTACCGGCCCCCACAATCGCTTCAGGCACTTCTTTGGCGATAGCACGGATAGCGGCAACCGCGCACTCGGTACGCAGAGTCACTTCCAGAACGCGCACCCCACCAGCAACCAACGCTTTTGCCATCGGCACCGCATGTTCCAGTTTTTTTACCACGATAACCGGTACAACCGGGCCGGTGGTCAGGATTGATTCTGCACTTGTTTTCCAGTTTTTCATCAGAGTTTTCTCTCGCCTGATTACAAATTTGTCGTCTTAAAAAGTGATACAGGTTGCGCCCTGTTCGGCACCGGACAGTTTTTCACGCAAGGCGCTGAATAATTCACGTCCTGTTCCCACGCGTGACGCGCTCAGGTCAGGAATGTGCGGTTCGCGAGCAGCCAGTTCCGCTTCGTCTACCAGCAGCGTCAGTTCGCCTGTCTGTCCATTCACACGAATGATGTCCCCGTCGCGCACTTTTGCCAGCAGCCCGCCATCGTAGGCCTCTGGTGTTACGTGGATAGCTGACGGCACTTTACCTGAAGCGCCGGAGAGTCGTCCATCGGTAACTAACGCAATTTTGAAACACCGGTCCAATAATACACCAAGTGGCGGCATGAGTTTATGTAATTCTGGCATTCCGTTCGCTTTTGGCCCCTGATGACGGACAACAACGACACAATCGCGGTCCAGCAAACCCGCTTCAAAGGCCGGCATAACGTCATGCTGGCTTTCAAAAACAATCGCAGGCGCTTCAATCACCTGGTTCTCTACCGGCACGGCAGAGGTTTTCATAACCGCACGGCCCAGGTTACCGCTTAACACTTTTGTCCCACCATGATGAGAGAAAGGTTGTTCGAAGGACGCGATCACATTGTTGTCGAGTGATTTTTCTGCCCCTTCCCGCCAGTCCAGTTCACCATTATTCAGCCATGGTTCAAGGGTATAACGAGACAGACCAAAGCCTGCCACCGTATTGACATCTTCATGCAGCAGGCCTGCTTTGAGCAGTTCACGCACCAGAACCGGTACGCCACCTGCCGCCTGGAAGTGGTTAATATCGGCCGGACCGTTCGGGTAGAGACGTGCCATCAGCGGTACAACATCAGAAAGGTCAGAGAAGTCATCCCAGTTAATCTGAATACCGGCTGCGCGCGCCATCGCCACCAGGTGCATGGTGTGGTTAGTGGAACCACCGGTCGCCAGCAGTGCAACGATACCGTTCACCACCACTTTCTCATCTATCATCTTACCGATCGGCATCCATTCATTACCATTACCGGTCATGCGTGTAACCTGGCGCGCAGCGGCTGCGGTCAAAGCATCGCGCAGCGGAGAATCCGGATGAACAAAAGAAGAGCCTGGCAACTGCATCCCCATAAACTCCACCACCATCTGGTTGGTGTTGGCAGTACCGTAGAAAGTACATGTTCCCGGCGCATGATAAGACGCGGCTTCTGACTCCAGTAATGCCATGCGGTCCACTTTACCTTCGGCATAAAGCTGGCGAATACGCACTTTTTCTTTATTTGGCAAACCGCTTGCCATCGGTCCAGACGGCACAAACACCGCAGGCAAATGCCCAAACGACAGGGCTGCCATCGTCAGACCCGGGACAATCTTGTCGCACACACCGAGGAACAGAGCACCATCAAACATGTTATGGGACAGCCCCACCGCCGCAGACATCGCAATCACTTCGCGGCTTAACAGCGACAATTCCATTCCATCCTGCCCCTGGGTGACACCATCACACATCGCCGGAACACCGCCTGCAACCTGACCAACCGCATTTGCTTCATGCAGGGCTTTACGAATGATTTCTGGATAGTGTTCATAAGGCTGGTGCGCGGAGAGCATGTCGTTATAGGAGGTGATGATGGCGATATTGTTACGCAACATGCTTTTCAAAGAGGCTTTGTCTTCTGGCTGGCAGGCAGCGAAACCGTGTGCCAGGTTACCGCATGCCAACTGCGAACGATGAACGGTCGAAGTTTTCGCTTGTTCTATCCGGGCGAGGTAAGCAGAGCGAGTCTCGCGCGAACGTTCAATGATTCGATTTGTTACGCGTAACAATTGTGGATTCATAAAGGCTCCTGAAATTGAGTTGTCAGAGCAGGATGATTCACAACACGTTTCATTCAGAGGATTCATGACTGAAACGCCTGTAACCGGAGCTCATAGGGCAAAAACGTTTCAGTCAGTGTAATAAAAAAAGCCTCGTGGGTGAATCCGCACGAGGCCTGAAAGTGTAAAAATTGTTCTACAATCTGTGCAAGATCATGTTACCGGTAAAATAACCATAAGGATGAGCGCAGATATTACTCAAACTCATTCCAGGAACGACCATCACGGGTAATCATCGCCACTGAGGCAACGGGTCCCCAAGTTCCGGCCTGATACGGTTTCGGCGCATCATTGTCCATCGCCCACGCCTCAGTAATGGAGTCAACCCATTTCCAGGCTTCTTCCACTTCATCCCGACGTACGAACAGTGCCTGAATACCACGCATGGTTTCCAGCAGCAGACGTTCATAGGCATCTGCCAGATGCGTTTGATTAAAGGTTTCTGAATAGCTCAGATCCAGCTTGGTGATTTGCAGGTTATGTTTGTGGTCAAGGCCAGGAACTTTATTCAGTACCTGGATATCCACGCCTTCATCAGGTTGCAGACGGATAGTCAGTTTATTCTGCGGCAGATCCTGCCACGACTCTTTAAACAGATTCAGTTCAGGTGTTTTGAAATAGACCACGACTTCAGAACATTTGGTCGGTAGACGTTTACCAGTACGCAGGTAGAATGGCACACCGGCCCAGCGCCAGTTATCAATGTCGACGCGGATCGCCACGAAGGTTTCTGTATTGCTGCTCTTGTTCGCGCCCTCTTCTTCCAGATAGCCCGGCACTTTTTTGCCCTGGGCGAAGCCCGCAGTATATTGCCCGCGTACGGTTTTTTCGCGCACGTTGGAGCGGTCAATGCGGCGCAGAGACTTCAGTACTTTCACTTTTTCATCGCGGATGCTGTCTGCACTCAGGTCAGACGGCGGAGACATCGCAATCATGCAAAGAATTTGCAGCAGGTGGTTCTGGATCATGTCGCGCATCTGACCGGCTTTATCAAAATAGCCCCAGCGCCCTTCGATCCCCACTTCTTCTGCCACGGTAATCTCAACATGATCAATGGTGCGATTGTCCCAGTTGTTCACAAACAGAGAGTTAGCAAAACGCAGCGCCAACAGGTTCAGCACTGTTTCTTTACCAAGATAGTGGTCGATACGGTAAACCTGGCACTCCTCGAAGTATTCGCCAACCTGATCGTTGATTTCCTGCGAGGTCGCCAGCGACGTCCCCAGCGGTTTCTCCATGACTACGCGTGCCGGTTTAGCATTCAGTTTTGCCTCACCAAGCCCTTTGCAAATTGCGCCAAAAGTGCTGGGCGGCATGGCAAAGTAGTTAATGGTGATACGATTTTTTTGATCCAGCATCGCGCCGAGACGGCTGAATGCAGCAGTGTCATTGACATCAAGATTACAAAAATCCAGACGTGCACTCAGGGTGTCCCATAAACCTTCATCAATGGTTTCTTTCATGAAAGTTTCGAGCGCCTCGCGGACAACTTTGGTATAAGCCGCTTTATCCCAGTCAGCACGCCCTACGCCGATAATCCGGGTGTCCGGGTTGAGCTGACCGGCTTTTTCCAGTTGATACAGGGAAGGCAGCAATTTACGACGCGCAAGGTCGCCTTTCGCGCCGAAAATGACCAGGTCACAGGCCTGGGCTGTTTGCGTTACCGCCATGTCATTCTCCTTAAGTTAACTAACCCGGTACTTAAGCCAGGGTATACTTGTAATTTTCTTACGGTGCACTGTACTGCTTTTACGAGCTTGCGAAAACTGTAAACGCTTATCCACCCGTGCGATTACGGTAAAAGCGCGCAAAGTGCGGCAAAACTGATAAAAAAATCATCGTTTTCCATTGGGTAAAAATCTGACACTGATCATGTTATGAAAAAAAATAACAACTTTTTTATCTGCTTTTGTCATTAACACAGCACACAGGCGTAATATCTGACAAAACTGCATTTCGATTTCTTTCAGAGCGGAAATCGTCATTACCCGTGAGTCTCTTTACATCATGAATATGCTGGAAAAAATCCAGTCTCAGCTGGAACATTTGAGCAAATCTGAGCGCAAAGTTGCCGAGGTCATTCTGGCTTCGCCCGATAACGCGATCCATTCGAGTATTGCTGCTCTGGCGCTGGAAGCCAATGTTAGCGAACCGACGGTGAATCGTTTCTGTCGCAGCATGGACACACGCGGTTTTCCTGATTTTAAACTTCATCTGGCACAAAGTCTGGCGAATGGCACTCCCTATGTTAATCGCAACGTCAATGAAGATGACAGCGTTGAATCATACACGGGGAAAATATTTGAGTCCGCAATGGCAACGCTCGATCATGTCCGTCATTCACTGGATAAATCTGCCATCAACCGCGCCGTCGACTTGCTCACTCAGGCAAAAAAAATCGCCTTTTTCGGATTAGGCTCTTCAGCCGCCGTTGCCCACGATGCGATGAATAAGTTCTTTCGTTTTAATGTTCCGGTGGTGTACTCCGATGATATCGTGCTGCAACGCATGAGTTGTATGAATTGTAGCGACGGAGACGTGGTGGTGCTGATTTCTCATACTGGAAGAACAAAAAATCTGGTCGAGCTGGCGCAGCTGGCACGCGAAAACGACGCTATGGTAATTGCCCTCACCTCTGCGGGTACCCCGCTCGCCCGGGAAGCAACGCTGGCAATTACCCTCGACGTACCGGAAGATACTGACATTTATATGCCCATGGTTTCTCGACTTGCACAGCTGACCGTGATAGATGTGCTGGCGACAGGATTTACTTTGCGGCGCGGTACAAAATTCAGAGATAACTTGAAGCGGGTCAAGGAAGCGCTGAAGGAATCGCGTTTTGATAAGCAGTTACTTAATTTAAGTGACGATCGCTAAAAACGACTGTCACTGTCCTAATCTTATACGACATCCGAATGAGATTAATTTATCGCCATCACGGCGTTATTTCATTCGGATTTCATGTTCAAGCAACACCTGGTTGTTTCAGTCAACGGAGTATTACATGTCCAGAAGGCTTCGCAGAACTAAAATCGTTACCACGTTAGGCCCAGCAACAGATCGCGATAATAACCTTGAAAAAGTTATCGCGGCGGGTGCCAACGTTGTACGTATGAATTTTTCTCACGGCTCGCCTGAAGATCACAAAATGCGCGCGGATAAAGTTCGTGAGATTGCCGCAAAACTGGGGCGTCATGTGGCTATTCTGGGTGACCTCCAGGGGCCCAAAATCCGTGTATCCACCTTTAAAGAAGGCAAAGTTTTCCTCAATATTGGGGATAAATTCCTGCTCGACGCCAACCTGGGTAAAGGTGAAGGCGACAAAGAAAAAGTCGGTATCGACTACAAAGGCCTGCCTGCTGACGTTGTGCCTGGTGACATCCTGCTGCTGGACGATGGTCGCGTCCAGTTAAAAGTACTGGAAGTCCAGGGCATGAAAGTGTTCACCGAAGTGACCGTCGGTGGTCCCCTCTCCAACAATAAAGGTATCAACAAACTTGGCGGCGGTTTGTCAGCTGAAGCGCTGACCGAAAAAGACAAAGCAGACATTAAGACTGCGGCGTTGATTGGCGTAGATTACCTGGCTGTCTCCTTCCCACGCTGCGGCGAAGATCTGAACTATGCCCGTCGCCTGGCACGCGATGCAGGATGTGATGCGAAAATTGTTGCCAAGGTTGAACGTGCGGAAGCCGTTTGCAGCCAGGAGGCAATGGATGACATCATCCTCGCCTCTGACGTGGTAATGGTTGCTCGCGGCGACCTCGGTGTGGAAATTGGCGATCCGGAACTGGTCGGCATTCAGAAAGCGTTGATCCGTCGTGCGCGTCAGCTTAACCGCGCAGTAATCACGGCGACTCAGATGATGGAGTCAATGATTACTAACCCGATGCCGACGCGTGCAGAAGTCATGGACGTAGCAAACGCCGTTCTGGATGGTACTGACGCTGTGATGCTGTCGGCAGAAACTGCTGCTGGTCAATACCCGTCAGAAACTGTTGCAGCCATGGCGCGCGTTTGCCTGGGGGCGGAAAAAATCCCGAGCATCAACGTTTCTAAACACCGTCTGGACGTTCAGTTCGACAATGTGGAAGAAGCTATTGCCATGTCAGCAATGTACGCGGCTAACCACCTGAAAGGCGTTACGGCGATTATCACCATGACCGAATCGGGTCGTACCGCGCTGATGACCTCCCGTATCAGCTCTGGTCTACCAATTTTCGCCATGTCACGCCATGAACGTACGCTGAACCTGACTGCTCTGTATCGCGGCGTTACGCCGGTGCACTTTGATAGCGCTAATGACGGCGTAGCAGCTGCCAGCGAAGCGGTTAATCTGCTGCGTGATAAAGGTTACCTGATGTCTGGTGACCTGGTGATTGTCACCCAGGGCGACGTGATGAGTACCGTGGGTTCTACTAATACCACGCGTATTTTAACGGTAGAGTAAGTACGTTGCCGGATGCGGCGAAAACGCCTCATCCGGCCTACAGTTCAATGATAATTCAACAGATTTCGAATCTTCTGAAGCAAACTTGAACTTATCATCAGTCGAGGGCCTCTCCTCGCAAGAGGCATTTTTTATTTGATGGGATAAAGATCTTTGCGCTTATACGGTTGGATTTCGCCCGGTTTGCGAGTTTTCAGCAATTTTAATATCCAGGTGTATTGTTCTGGTCGCGGACCAACAAAAATCTCGACTTCTTCATTCATCCGCCGCGCAATCGTATGATCATCCGCCTCTAACAGATCATCCATCGGTGGGCGCACCTGAATCGTCAGACGATGCGTCTTGCCATCATAAATCGGAAATAGCGGTACAACGCGCGCACGGCACACTTTCATCAAACGACCAATCGCGGGCAACGTCGCTTTATAGGTGGCAAAGAAATCAACAAATTCGCTGTGTTCTGGGCCATGATCCTGATCGGGTAAATAATATCCCCAGTAACCCTGACGTACCGACTGGATGAATGGTTTAATACCATCATTTCTCGCATGCAGACGACCACCAAAGCGACGGCGCACCGTGTTCCAGACATAATCAAAAACCGGGTTGCCCTGATTATGGAACATCGCTGCCATTTTCTGCCCTTGCGAGGCCATCAGCATGGCAGGAATATCGACGGCCCAACCGTGCGGCACCAGAAAAATCACTTTCTCGTTATTACGCCGCATCTCTTCGATGATCTCCAGCCCTTGCCAGTCAACGCGCGGCTGAATTTTCTCCGGCCCGCGTATTGCCAACTCAGCCATCATTACCATCGCTTGCGGCGCGGTGGCAAACATCTCATCTACAATCGCTTCGCGTTCAGCTTCACTACGTTCTGGAAAGCAGAGCGACAGATTGATTAACGCACGACGGCGTGAGCTTTTTCCCAGTCGTCCGGCAAAACGTCCCAGCCGTGCCAGAATGGGATCACGGAACTTTGGCGGCGTTAAAGCGATACCCGCCATCGCTGCTACGCCCAGCCATGCTCCCCAGTAGCGCGGATGGCGAAAGGATTTATCAAACTCAGGAATGTATTCGCTATTATTTTTTTTCGTTTCCATGCTTTTCCAGTTTCGGATAAGGCAAAAATCAATCTGGTGATAGTGTAGCGGCGCAACTTGCCCCGCACCAAATAAAAAAGCCGGTACTGACTGCGTACCGGCTGCGAATGGATGTTAATTAATCAAACCGTAGCTGCGGCACAATCTCTTTGGCCTGTGCCAGGAATTCGCGACGATCGGAGCCGGTCAGCCCTTCGGTACGCGGCAGTTTTGCCGTCAGCGGGTTTACGGCCTGCTGGTTTATCCATACTTCATAGTGCAGATGCGGCCCGGTTGAACGTCCGGTATTACCGGAAAGCGCGATACGGTCGCCACGTTTCACCTTCTGTCCCGGTTTCACCAGGATCTTGCGCAAGTGCATATAACGCGTGGTGTAGCTGCGACCATGACGAATAGCCACATAATAACCTGCTGCGCCACTACGTTTGGCAACCACCACTTCACCGTCACCCACTGAAAGCACTGGCGTACCTTGTGGCATGGCAAAATCAACACCTCTGTGTGGCGCAACGCGACCGGTCACCGGATTAGTACGACGCGGGTTAAAGTTAGATGAGATACGGAACTGTTTCGCCGTCGGGAATCGCAAGAATCCTTTCGCCAGACCAGTACCGTTACGATCGTAGAATTTGCCATCTTCAGCGCGGATTGCGTAATAATCTTTACCTTCTGAACGCAAACGTACGCCCAGCAGCTGGCTTTGCTCACGTTTACCATCAAGCATTTCTCGTGACATTAACACCGCAAATTCATCGCCTTTTTTCAGTTTGCGGAAATCCATTTGCCACTGCATGGCTTTAATCACTGCGCTCACTTCGGCGCTGGTTAAACCGGCGTTTCTGGCGCTGGCAACAAAGCTTCCCCCGACGGTACCTTTCAGCAGATTGTTGACCCACTCTCCTTGCTGCATTTCGCTGGTCATTTTAAAACCGTTAGCGGCAGTACGGTCATAGGTTCGGGTTTCACGACGAGACACTTCCCAGGTGAGGCGCTGCAGTTCGCCGTCCGCGGTTAATGTCCAGGAGAGTTGTTGACCGATTTTCAGGTTACGCAATTCTTTGTCGGCAGCAGCCAGTTGGGTGATATCACCCATATCAATACCATACTGATTGAGAATGCTGCTTAGCGTATCGCCAGTGGAAACAACATATTCATGCACGCCCGCTTCACCGGCGATTTTGTCATCCAGTTCGTCCTGGGGAATGGCTTCATCTTCTTGTGCAGCTTGATCAATCGGCTCACTGGCTTCAGGTAAGAGCGAACGAATTTCGTTCTGTTCCAGCTCAATGGTTTTGACAATTGGCGTGGCATCGCGGTGATAAACATAGGGCCGCCAGACAGCGACGGCCAGAGTAAGAACGGTGAGCGACCCCAACATAACGCGGTGTGGTCGCGGTAAATTATTAAACGCCAGGGCGACAGAGCGGGCTATCTGTTGCACGTAATCACTTCCTCATTAATCTCCTTTCAGGCAGCTCGCATACTGGTTGGCTAATTGATTCAGGAATTCTGAATAGCTTGTTTTACCCAGTTTGATATTCGTCCCCAAGGGATCCAACGTTCCCATACGAACGGATGTCCCTCGTGCGACGCTCTCAACGACCGCTGGCCTGAACTGTGGCTCAGCAAAAACGCAGGTTGCTTTTTGCTCAACCAACTGTGTTCTTATTTCATGTAAACGCTGCGCGCCAGGTTGAATCTCAGGGTTAACGGTAAAATGACCAAGCGGTGTCAGTCCGAACTGTTTTTCGAAGTAGCCGTAAGCATCGTGAAAAACGAAATAACCTTTCCCCTTGAGCGGCGCGAGCTCGTTACCAACCTGCGTTTCGGTTGAGGCTAATTGTGCCTCAAAATCCTTCAGGTTGGCGTCAAGTTTGGCTCGACTTTGCGGCATAAGTTCCACTAATTTTCCATGGATTGCAACCGCTGTAGCCCGCGCTATCTCTGGGGAAAGCCAAAGATGCATGTTGAAATCGCCGTGATGGTGATCTTCGTCACTTTTTTCCGCGTGATCGTGATCATCATCATCGTCGTGAATACTTTTCATCAGCAGCGGTTTCACATCTTCTAGCTGCGCAATCGTTACCTGTTTCGCTTCTGGTAATTTACTTACCGGTTTTTGCATGAACGCTTCCATCTCCGGGCCAACCCAAACGACTAAGTCCGCGTTCTGTAAGCGTTTTACATCCGATGGACGCAGTGAATAATCATGTTCTGAAGCGCCGTCAGGCAGTAAAACCTGCGTTTCTGTTACCCCATCAGCAATGGCAGAAGCGATGAACCCAACCGGTTTAAGCGAAGCGACAACGGCGGCATCTGCGGCCTGTGTTGCACCGCCCCAGAGAGCGGCGGATAATGCTGCGAAAAGAAGCGTTTTTTTATGTAACATAATGCGACCAATCATCGTAATGAATATGAGAAGTGTGATATTATAACATTTCATGACTACTGCAAGACTAAAATTAACATGACAAGTCTGGTTTCCCTGGAAAATGTCTCGGTTTCTTTTGGCCAACGCCGCGTCCTCTCTGATGTGTCGCTGGAACTTAAACCTGGAAAAATTTTGACTTTACTTGGGCCAAATGGCGCAGGTAAGTCGACACTGGTACGGGTAGTGCTCGGGCTGGTAACACCCGATGAAGGGGTTATCAAGCGCAACGGAAAACTGCGCATCGGCTATGTACCGCAGAAGCTGTATCTCGACACCACGTTGCCACTGACCGTAAACCGTTTTTTACGCTTACGCCCTGGCACACATAAAGAAGATATTTTGCCTGCACTGAAACGTGTCCAGGCCGGGCATCTGATTAACGCACCGATGCAAAAGCTCTCGGGTGGCGAAACGCAGCGTGTACTGTTAGCGCGAGCATTGTTAAATCGACCGCAATTATTAGTGCTGGATGAACCCACTCAGGGCGTGGATGTGAATGGTCAGGTGGCGTTATATGACCTTATTGACCAACTGCGTCGTGAACTGGATTGTGGCGTTTTAATGGTATCTCACGATCTGCATCTGGTAATGGCAAAAACCGATGAAGTGCTTTGCCTGAATCACCACATTTGTTGTTCCGGCACACCGGAAGTTGTTTCCCTGCATCCGGAGTTTATTTCTATGTTTGGTCCTCGTGGTGCTGAACAACTGGGTATCTATCGCCATCATCATAATCATCGTCACGATTTACAGGGACGAATTGTTTTGCGTCGGGGAAATGATCGCTCATGATTGAATTATTATTTCCCGGTTGGTTAGCCGGGATCATGCTCGCCTGTGCCGCGGGTCCGCTGGGTTCGTTTGTAGTCTGGCGTCGTATGTCTTATTTCGGTGATACGCTGGCTCATGCCTCATTACTTGGCGTCGCGTTTGGTTTGTTGCTGGACGTGAATCCATTCTATGCGGTGATTGCAGTTACGCTGCTGCTGGCGGGCGGTCTGGTATGGCTGGAGAAGCGTCCACAGCTGGCGATCGACACGTTATTAGGGATTATGGCGCACAGTGCCCTGTCGCTGGGCCTGGTGGTCGTTAGTCTGATGTCTAATATTCGTGTTGATTTGATGGCTTACCTGTTCGGTGATTTACTGGCAGTGACGCCAGAAGATCTCATCTCTATTGCGATTGGCGTGGTCATCGTGGTGGCTATTTTGTTCTGGCAATGGCGCAATTTGCTGTCGATGACGATTAGCCCGGATCTGGCGTTTGTTGATGGTGTGAAATTACAGCGCGTGAAATTGTTGTTGATGCTGGTGACGGCATTGACGATTGGTGTAGCGATGAAATTCGTCGGCGCGTTGATTATTACTTCACTGCTGATTATTCCTGCTGCTACTGCACGTCGCTTTGCCCGCACGCCGGAACAGATGGCTGGTGTCGCTGTTTTGGTGGGGATGGTGGCAGTGACTGGCGGTTTAACCTTTTCCGCATTTTACGATACACCTGCAGGCCCGTCGGTGGTGCTATGCGCGGCACTGTTATTTATTATCAGTATGATGAAAAAACAGGCCAGCTAATCTTTCGCTGAACATATTTGTCGGATGCGGCGCGAGCGCCTTATCCGACCTACGGTTCGCTATCTCTGGTAGGCCTGATAAGACGAACAGCGTCGCATCAGGCACACTGCCAGTGTCGGATGCGGCACGAGCGCCCAATCCGACTTACGGCATTTCTGGCGGCGTTATGCCAAAGTGATTCCACGCCCGCGTCGTCGCCATACGCCCACGCGGTGTACGCTGCAAAAAGCCTTGCTGAATCAAATAAGGTTCCAGTACATCCTCAATGGTTTCACGTTCTTCGCCAATGGCTGCCGCCAGGTTATCCAGACCTACCGGCCCACCAAAGAACTTATCGATTACCGCCAGCAACAATTTGCGGTCCATATAATCGAAACCTTCAGCATCGACATTCAACATATCCAGCGCCTGAGCAGCGATATCTGCCGAGATGGTGCCATCGTGCTTCACTTCGGCGAAATCACGCACTCGACGCAGCAGACGGTTGGCAATGCGTGGCGTACCGCGCGCACGACGAGCAACTTCCAGCGCGCCGTCATCACTCATCTCAAGCCCCATAAAGCGTGCGCTGCGACTGACGATATATTGCAGATCCGGCACCTGATAAAACTCCAGACGTTGCACAATACCAAAACGATCGCGCAACGGTGATGTCAGCGAACCTGCGCGCGTGGTTGCACCAATCAGGGTAAACGGCGGCAAATCAATTTTAATGGAGCGTGCCGCCGGACCTTCACCAATCATGATATCCAGTTGGTAATCTTCCATTGCCGGATACAACACCTCTTCCACCACTGGTGAAAGACGGTGGATCTCATCAATAAACAGTACATCGTGTGGTTCAAGGTTAGTGAGCATTGCTGCCAGATCGCCCGCCTTTTCCAGCACCGGACCAGAAGTCGTGCGTAAATTAACGCCCATTTCATTGGCGACAATATTGGCAAGCGTAGTTTTACCCAACCCCGGAGGACCAAAAATCAATAGATGATCGAGGGCATCGCCGCGCAGTTTCGCTGCTTTGATGAAAATCTCCATCTGCGAACGAACCTGCGGCTGACCAACATACTCTTCCAGTAATTTAGGGCGGATGGCGCGATCTGCCACATCTTCCGGCAAAGTGGTACCGGCAGAAATCAGACGGTCTGCTTCAATCATCCTTTACCTCATAACGCGGCGCGTAGGGCTTCGCGAATTAATGTTTCACTGCTGGCGTCAGGGCGAGCGATTTTGCTCACCATGCGGCTTGCTTCTTGTGGTTTATAGCCCAGTGCCACCAGCGCAGCAACCGCTTCCTGTTCAGCATCGTCGGTCGCCGGGCTGGCAGGAGACGTGAGTACCAGGTCGGCGGCTGGCGTAAAGAGATCGCCATGCAAACCTTTAAATCGGTCTTTCATTTCGACAATCAAGCGTTCGGCGGTTTTTTTGCCAATACCCGGCAGTTTCACCAGTGCCCCCACTTCTTCACGCTCAACGGCATTAACGAACTGCTGCGCTGACATTCCGGAGAGGATCGCCAGCGCCAACTTCGGGCCGACGCCGTTGGTTTTGATCAACTCTTTGAACAACGTGCGCTCTTGTTTATTGTTAAAACCGTACAGCAGTTGCGCGTCTTCACGCACCACAAAGTGGGTGAAAACGATCGCTTCCTGACCCGCTTCAGGGAGTTCATAAAAACAGGTCATCGGCATATGCACTTCATAGCCTACGCCGCCCACTTCAATTAACACCAGCGGGGGTTGTTTTTCAATGATGATGCCTCTGAGTCTGCCTATCACATGACGCTCCTGCGTAATGAATCAAAGATAATGCTGTATGATAAAAAAATGCTGGATAGATATCCAGCGAAGGATGAAGAAAACTTGCGAGGTGTCTCGATGATCTGAAAAATGGCGCAGTATAATTTATTCAACAGGTTATATTGGAAGCAAATATTTAAATATTACATATTCAGCGAAGAAATGTGTAATAAAAATATATATTGCGTCTCCTGAAAAAATAAATCTTTATGCTATTACGTATATTCATATCTATTTCAATGGAATGACAACGTGAATATTAATTATCCTGCTGAATATGAAATTGGTGATATCGTCTTTACATGTATAAGTGCTGCCTTATTTGGTCAAATATCAGCTGCATCAAATTGCTGGAGTAATCACGTCGGGATCATTATCGGTCATAACGGTGAAGACTTTCTGGTTGCAGAAAGCCGTGTTCCCCTCTCAACCATCACTACGCTATCCCGTTTTATTAAACGCTCTGCTAATCAACGCTATGCTATAAAGTGATTAGACGCCGGGCTAACAGAACAACAAAAACAACGAATTGTTGAACAGGTTCCCTCCCGGCTACGCAAACTTTACCACACCGGTTTTAAATACGAATCTTCGCGCCAGTTCTGTTCAAAATTTGTTTTTGATATTTATAAAGAGGCGCTATGTATTCCGATGGGTGAAATAGAGACGTTTGGAGAATTGTTAAATAGCAATCCGAATGCAAAACTCACTTTCTGGAAATTCTGGTTCTTAGGTTCTATTCCGTGGGAGCGTAAAACAGTCACGCCAGCCAGTTTGTGGCATCATCCGGGTTTGGTGTTGATTCACACGGTGGGAGTTGAAACGCCTCAGCCTGAACTGACCGAGGCGGTATAACTTAACGCAGTCGCCCTCTCGCCAGGTTCAGTCGCGATTCGCTCATTTGCATCGCATTCTGACTAACGTGGCAGTGGGTGATGGCAATCGCCAGCGCATCGGCGGCATCCGCCTGTGGATTAGCGGGCAGTTTCAGCAAGGTGCGGACCATATGCTGCACCTGGCTTTTTTCGGCACTACCAATACCTACCACTGTTTGCTTTACCTGACGTGCCGCATATTCAAATACCGGCAATTCCTGATTCACCGCCGCCACAATCGCCACGCCGCGCGCCTGCCCCAGTTTCAGGGCTGAGTCAGCGTTCTTCGCCATAAAGACCTGTTCAATGGCGAAATAATCAGGCTGGAATTGGGTGATGATTTCCGTCACGCCCGCATAGATGAGCTTCAGACGAGACGGTAAATCATCCACTTTGGTGCGTATGCATCCGCTACCCAGGTAGGACAGTTGCCTGCCTACCTGACGGATGACGCCATAGCCGGTCACGCGCGAACCCGGGTCAATGCCGAGAATAATAGCCATCACGCGTCTCCGTTTTGCTGTTTAGCAGGCCTCATCAGAGAGTCGCTGCAACCTCATCAGAGATTTCACCGTTATGGTAGACTTCCTGCACGTCGTCGCAATCTTCCAGCATATCGATCAGACGCATCAGTTTCGGTGCGGTTTCTGCATCCATATCAGCTTTGGTGGACGGGATCATGGAAACTTCCGCGCTGTCTGCTTTCAGACCTGCCGCTTCCAGAGCGTCGCGCACTTTACCCATTTCTTCCCATGCAGTGTAGACATCAATCGCGCCGTCATCATAGGTCACAACGTCTTCAGCACCGGCTTCCAGTGCTGCTTCCATGATGGTGTCTTCATCGCCTTTCTCGAAGGAGATCACGCCTTTTTTGCTGAACAGATAAGCTACGGAACCATCAGTACCGAGGTTACCGCCACATTTGCTGAATGCATGACGCACTTCAGCAACGGTACGGTTGCGGTTGTCAGACAGACATTCAATCATGATTGCCGTGCCGCCAGGACCGTAACCTTCGTAGATGATGGTTTCCATGTTTGCATCATCATCACCGCCCACACCTCGTGCAATTGCGCGGTTCAGAGTGTCACGGGTCATGTTGTTAGACAGTGCTTTATCAATTGCTGCACGCAGACGCGGGTTAGCGTCCGGATCACCACCGCCCAGTTTAGCCGCGGTTACCAGCTCACGAATGATTTTAGTGAAGATTTTACCGCGCTTAGCATCCTGCGCAGCTTTACGATGTCTGGTGTTGGCCCATTTACTATGACCTGCCATAAAAATATCTCCAGATAGCCCTGCCTGTTCAGGCAGCGTTAATTACAAACTGTTCAATCGCCTGCCGGTTGCTCCAGGACTTAGTGAGCGCCGCCGCAGCATGCGCATCAAGCCACTTGTAGGCCAGATGTTCAGTGAAAACGATCTGGCGCTCGTGCGGGAGCGCAAGACAGAACCATGATTCCGTATTACGCGTCACGCCCGGCGCATAGCGATGACGTAAATGTGAAAAAATTTCAAATTCTACCGTGCGCTGACAGTCAATTAAGGTCAGTTGTTCAGCGACAACATCAATGGTGACCTCTTCCTTTACTTCGCGCATGGCAGCTTGCGGCGCGGTTTCACCCTCTTCCACGCTGCCGGTTACCGACTGCCAGAAATCGGGATCGTCACGCCGCTGCAACATCAGCACCCGTTTCGTATCTTGTGCGTAGATGACCACTAAGATCGAAACGGGACGCTTATAAGCCATATCAGTTATTCTCAGCCTTCTTCACAACCTGAATGCTCAGCTCAGCCAGTGCAGTCGGGTTAGCAAAGCTCGGTGCTTCAGTCATCAGACACGCTGCCGCCGTGGTTTTCGGGAAGGCGATAACGTCACGGATATTGTCGGTACCGGTCAGCAGCATCGTCAGACGGTCAAGACCGAATGCCAAACCTGCGTGCGGCGGAGTACCGTATTTCAGGGCGTCGAGCAGGAAGCCGAATTTCTCGCGCTGTTCCTCTTCGTTGATACCCAGAATACCAAACACCGTCTGCTGCATATCACCATTATGGATACGCACAGAACCACCGCCCACTTCGTAACCATTGATGACCATATCGTAAGCGTTAGCCACCGCATTTTCCGGTGCAGCTTTCAGTTCTGCTGCCGTCATGTCTTTCGGTGAGGTGAACGGATGGTGCATTGCTGTCAGGCCGCCTTCACCGTCGTCTTCAAACATCGGGAAGTCGATAACCCACAGCGGTGCCCATTTGCTTTCGTCGGTCAGACCAAGGTCTTTACCCACTTTCAGGCGCAGTGCCCCCATCGCGTCGGCAACAATTTTCTTGTTGTCGGCACCGAAGAAAATCATATCGCCATCTTGCGCGCCAGTACGCTCCAGGATGGCTTCAATGATTTCTGCATTGAGGAACTTCGCTACCGGGCTGTTGATACCTTCCAGACCTTTCGCGCGTTCGTTAACTTTGATGTAAGCCAGACCTTTCGCGCCGTAGATTTTAACGAAGTTACCGTATTCGTCGATCTGCTTACGGGTCAACGATGCGCCGCCCGGAACACGCAGAGCGGCAACACGGCCTTTCGGATCGTTCGCCGGACCTGCAAATACTGCAAACTCAACAGATTTCAGCAGATCGGCAACGTCGGTCAGTTCCATCGGGTTACGCAGATCCGGTTTATCAGAACCATAACGGCGTTCTGCTTCTGCAAAGGTCATTACCGGGAAATCGCCCAGATCCACGCCCTTCACTTCCAGCCACAGATGACGCACCAGCGCTTCCATCACTTCACGCACTTGCGGCGCGGTCATGAAAGAAGTTTCCACATCGATCTGAGTAAATTCAGGCTGACGGTCAGCTCGCAGGTCTTCGTCACGGAAGCATTTAACGATCTGATAGTAGCGGTCAAAGCCGGACATCATCAGTAGCTGTTTGAACAACTGCGGGGATTGCGGCAGCGCGTAGAATTTACCTTTGTGCACACGAGAAGGCACCAGGTAGTCACGCGCGCCTTCCGGCGTGGCTTTGGTCAGCATCGGAGTTTCGATGTCGAGGAAGCCGTGGTCATCCATAAAACGGCGCACCAGGCTGGTGATTTTAGCGCGGGTTTTCAGGCGCTGAGCCATTTCCGGGCGACGCAGGTCGAGGTAGCGGTATTTCAGACGCGCTTCTTCGGTGTTGACGTGGTTAGAGTCAAGCGGCAGAACATCTGCGCGGTTGATGATAGTCAGCGAGGACGCCAGCACTTCGATTTCGCCGGTCGCCATATCGCGGTTAATATTTTTTTCGTCACGCGCACGTACGGTGCCCGTGACCTGAATGCAGAACTCATTACGCAGTTCAGAGGCCAGCTTTAACGCGTCCGCACGATCCGGATCGAAAAATACCTGCACGATACCTTCGCGGTCGCGCATATCGATGAAGATCAGGCTACCAAGATCACGACGACGGTTGACCCAACCACACAGAGTCACCTGCTGCCCCACGTGGGACAAACGGAGCTGTCCACAATATTCTGTACGCATGAGATATCCCTTAACTTAGCTGCCGGCGGATGCCCCCTGCTGCGCAGGTGACCAAGTCGCAGCGTTAGCTGTATGTCACAACTGAATGAAAAAAGGCGGCTATTATACTGGAAATTCTGCCGCACCGTAAGAGCCTGGCCCGCGCTGGAACGCCTCGTTACCACTTTATATCGGGCCTGAAATCAGACTCTACGCCAGTTTGCTATAAAGGTGTTGCCCGAACTCATAAAAATTAACAAAATTTGTCGTTCCGCCATCGGCTAATCGCATTAAGGTGAGAGGCACGATTTTGTTTTATCAGGAGTCATCATGCTTGAACTTAATGCTAAAACCACCGCGCTGGTGGTGATTGATTTACAAGAAGGCATCTTGCCTTTTGCCGGAGGTCCACATACTGCCGATGAGGTGGTTAATCGCGCCGGGAAGCTGGCGGCGAAATTTCGCGCCAGCGGTCAGCCCGTGTTTCTGGTGCGCGTTGGCTGGTCTGCCGATTACGCCGAAGCATTAAAACAGCCGGTTGATGCCCCCTCCCCCGCAAAAGTGTTGCCCGAAAACTGGTGGCAACATCCTGCTGCATTAGGTGCAACCGACAGCGATATCGAAATCATCAAACGTCAATGGGGTGCGTTTTACGGTACGGATCTGGAGTTGCAATTACGCCGCCGGGGTATCGATACAATAGTGTTATGTGGGATCTCGACCAATATCGGTGTTGAATCCACCGCGCGCAATGCCTGGGAACTCGGTTTTAATCTGGTGATTGCCGAAGATGCCTGTAGCGCCGCCAGCGCCGAGCAGCACAATAACAGCATTAATCATATCTACCCGCGCATCGCCCGTGTGCGTAGCGTTGAAGAGATCCTCAACGCGTTATGATTTACATCGGTTTGCCACAATGGTCGCATCCTAAATGGGTGCGGTTGGGGATCACCAGCCTTGAAGAGTATGCCCGCCACTTTAACTGTGTGGAGGGTAACACCACGCTTTATGCCCTGCCGAAACCCGAGGTTGTCCTGCGCTGGCGTGAGCAGACCACAGATAACTTCCGCTTCTGTTTTAAGTTTCCGGCGACCATTTCGCATCAGGCAGCATTACGGCATTGCGATGATTTAGTGACTGAATTTTTGACCCGCATGTCACCGTTGGCTCCGCGCATTGGACAATACTGGCTGCAACTGCCTGCCACATTCGGCCCACGGGAGCTGCCTGCGCTTTGGCATTTTCTCGATTCTCTTCCCGGCGAATTTAATTATGGTGTGGAAGTCCGCCATCCACAGTTTTTCGCCAAAGGGGAAGAGGAACAAACGCTTAATCGCGGTTTACATCAGCGCGGCGTTAATCGGGTGATTTTAGACAGCCGCCCGGTTCATGTAGCACGTCCACACAGTGAAGCAATTCGCGACGCTCAACGAAAAAAACCTAAAGTTCCGGTACATGCTGTACTGACGGCGAAAAATCCACTGATCCGTTTTATCGGTAGTGATGATATGACGCAAAACCGGGAATTATTTCAGGTCTGGTTACAAAAATTAGCACAGTGGCATCAGACCACTACGCCTTATCTTTTTTTACATACGCCAGATATTGCCCAGGCCCCGGAACTGGTACATACCCTGTGGGAAGACTTACGTAAAACGCTTCCAGAGATCGGAGCAGTTCCGGCTATTCCACAGCAATCTTCTCTTTTCTGAATTTGCCACCTATCATAGACAGGTGCCATCGGCCATTTTAAAGGGAGTTTGTATGGTAAGCGCGCTGTATGCCGTTTTAAGTGCGTTGTTATTAATGAAGTTCTCTTTTGATGTCGTTCGCCTGCGAATGCAGTACCGCGTTGCCTATGGCGACGGTGGTTTTAGCGAACTGCAAAGCGCTATTCGCATTCATGGTAACGCGGTGGAATATATTCCCATCGCGATTGTGTTGATGCTGTTTATGGAAATGAATGGCGCAGAAACCTGGATGGTGCATATTTGCGGCATCGTTTTGCTTGCTGGTCGTCTGATGCATTATTACGGTTTTCATCACCGTCTGTTCCGCTGGCGACGTTCTGGCATGAGCGCCACCTGGTGTGCGCTGTTGCTGATGGTACTGGCGAATCTTTGGTATATGCCCTGGGAGTTGGTTTTCTCCCTGCGTTAGCGCACAATACGCCACTTTCTTTTTCCCGGATTTTTACGTTATGTCTCACCGCGACACGCTATTTTCTGCCCCTATCGCCAGACTGGGCGACTGGACCTTTGATGAACGGGTAGCTGAAGTCTTCCCGGATATGATCCAGCGTTCCGTTCCCGGCTATTCCAATATTATTTCCATGATTGGTATGTTAGCCGAGCGCTTCGTTCAACCTGGTACGCAGGTTTACGATCTGGGTTGTTCTCTGGGCGCGGCGACGCTCTCGATGCGTCGCAACATTCATCATGATAATTGCAAAATTATTGCCATCGATAACTCCCCGGCGATGATTGAACGCTGCCGTCGTCATATTGACGCCTATAAAGCCCCTACGCCAGTAGACGTTATTGAAGGTGATATTCGCGATATCGCCATTGAAAACGCATCGATGGTGGTGCTGAATTTTACCCTGCAATTCCTGGAACCTTCCGAGCGCCAGGCGTTACTGGATAAAATTTATCAAGGGCTGAACCCGGGCGGTGCGCTGGTGCTTTCGGAAAAATTCAGTTTCGAAGATACCAAAGTTGGTGAACTGCTGTTCAACATGCACCACGACTTTAAACGTGCCAACGGTTACAGCGAACTGGAGATCAGCCAGAAACGCAGCATGCTGGAAAACGTGATGCTGACCGATTCCGTGGAAACCCATAAAGCACGCCTGCATAAAGCCGGTTTTGAGCATAGCGAGCTGTGGTTCCAGTGCTTTAACTTTGGTTCACTGGTGGCATTAAAAGCAGAGGACGCTGCATGATCGACTTTGGTAACTTTTATTCTCTGATTGCCAAAAATCATCTTTCACACTGGCTCGAAACGCTGCCCGCGCAGATTGCTAACTGGCAGCGCGAGCAGCAGCACGGGCTGTTTAAGCAGTGGTCCAACGCGGTGGAATTTCTGCCTGAAATTAAACCGTATCGTCTGGATTTATTGCATAGCGTAACCGCCGAAAGCGAAGAGCCACTGAGCGCCGGGCAAATTAAGCGCATTGAAACGCTGATGCGCAACCTGATGCCGTGGCGCAAAGGGCCGTTCTCACTGTATGGCGTCAACATCGATACCGAATGGCGTTCCGACTGGAAATGGGATCGCGTTCTGCCCCATCTTTCTGATTTAACCGGGCGCACCATTCTTGATGTTGGCTGCGGGAGCGGTTATCACATGTGGCGCATGATTGGCGCAGGCGCGCACCTCGCGGTGGGGATCGACCCTACGCAACTGTTTCTGTGCCAGTTTGAAGCGGTGCGTAAACTACTGGGTAACGATCAGCGCGCACATTTGTTACCGTTAGGTATTGAACAACTTCCGGCACTGAAAGCCTTTGATACCGTCTTTTCGATGGGCGTGCTTTATCATCGTCGTTCACCGCTGGAGCATCTCTGGCAGTTAAAAGACCAACTGGTGAATGAAGGTGAACTAGTGCTGGAAACGCTGGTTATTGATGGTGATGAGAACACGGTGCTGGTGCCGGGCGATCGTTACGCACAAATGCGTAATGTCTATTTCATTCCTTCCGCGCTGGCGCTGAAAAACTGGCTGAAGAAGTGTGGTTTTGTTGATATTCGCATTGCGGATGTGAGCGTTACCACCACAGAAGAGCAGCGACGCACCGAATGGATGGTCACCGAGTCTCTGGCCGATTTTCTCGACCCGCATGATCCGGGTAAGACGGTGGAAGGTTATCCTGCGCCTAAACGCGCGGTGCTGATTGCGCGCAAGCCGTAAAGGTCTGGTAATACTGCCGGATGCGGCGTGAACGCCTTATCCGGCCTACAAAGTCTTGCTAATTCAATATATTGCAGGGGCTATTTAGGCCTGATAAGCATAGCGCATCAGGCAGTTTTGCGTTTGCATAACCTCAGCGCCCGTTTCCGGGCGCTTTTCACGTCTTATGCCTGAACAGCTGGCTGATCAAATGCCGTTAACTTCGGTGCGTTACCCGTATATTTTTCGATATACACCAGCGCAGAGTTACCGGCACATGCATTTGCCAGCTGAGAGCTGGGGATATCCGCCGTTAACACGTTCGCACTGCCGTTTTTACACAAGCCATTTTCCAGATCTGGCCATGCACCTTCATGCACGCATACCACGCCTTTTTTGATCCCGTCAGTCACCACCGCGCCTGTCAGAATCTGACCACGTTTGTTCCAGACACGCACTAGATCGCCATTCGCAATACCAAAGCGAGCAGCATCTTCGGTGTGAATAGTGATCGGTTCACGATCGGCAACCGCATATTTTTTACGCAGTTCCGAATAGTTAAGCTGACTGTGTAAACGGTGTGCCGGATGTGCGGTCAGAAGCTGCAACTGCTTCTCGTCGGCGGTACCCTTCCACTCATCAGGCGCAAGCCAGGTTGGGTGTGCCGGGCAATCCTTATAGCCAAATTTTTCCAGCGTTCTGGAGTAAATCTCAATTTTGCCGCTTGGCGTACCCAGCGCATTTTTCACCGGATCGGCGCGGAAATCACCATAACGAATGTACTGTTCGTTCTTCTCGCTGCGGCGCATTTCGATCAGTTTATTTTGCTGCCAGAAGGCATTAAACATCGGCATAGTCACGCGTTGCGCACGGGCACCTTTCTGAGCGGCATCATAGAAAAATTTCAGCCACGCCATTTCATCTTTACCTTCGGTATAGATCTCTTTTCCGCCAGGTTTGAGTAATTCAGCAAGATCGGCAAACACGTCAAAATCGTTGCGCGCTTCAAATTGCGCAGCGACAGCCTGCTTCATCGGCACAATATGCTGGTTGCTGTAATCACCGGTCATCGTCAGGTCATTGCGCTCAAACGATGTGGTGATCGGTAATACGATATCTGCGTGTTTGGCTGCTGCGGTCCAGTAGCATTCAGAAACGACGATCATCTCCGGTTTCTGCCATGCTTTAATCAGACGATTAGTATCCTGGTGATGGGTAAAGTTACCGCCACCCGCCCACCAGATCATTTTGATATTCGGATACGTTTGTTCTTTACCGTTATGCTGATATTTGCCGCCAGGATTTTCCAGCGCATCGACGATACGGGCAACAGGAATCGCCGTAATTCCGCCATCATCAGCGGCCTCGCTGGCCTGTCCGGCAATCGCCGCAGACATTTCTGGTAGCACGCCGCCAACACGCGTCGGGTTGCCACCGTTGGAGTAATGATAAGAGAAACCAAACCCGCCGCCCGGTGTACCAATCTGCCCTAACATCGCCGCCAGCGTCACCAGCATCCAGTGTTTCTGTTCACCATATTGCTGGCGCTGAATTCCCCAGCCTGCCATCAGCATTGTGCGATTCGCCGCCATCAGTTCTGCAAGTTTGACAATCTGCGCTTCCGGTACGCCAGTAATTTCCGCCGCCCAGGCCGCGCTCTTCGGCGTATTATCGCTCTTACCTGTCAGATACTCTTCAAACTGCGGATACCCGGTAGTGTATTTTTCAAGGAACACTTTATCGTGTTTGCCTTGTGTCATCAGGGTATGCGCAATCCCTAACATCAGTGCCACGTCGGTGCCCATATTCGGTGCGATCCAGGTGGCATTATCGCCAAAGAATTCGATGGTTTCGGAGCAGATAGGATCAATGGCAATCACTGGTTTGCCAGATTTTTTCAGCTGATGGAAGTATTCCAGCCCTTGCTCATCGGTACTGCTCCAGGCAATTTTGAGCGTGTTCAGCGGGTTCATCCCCCACAGCACCACAACCTGGCTGTTTTCCAGAATCAGCGGCCAGGAGGTCTGCTGTTCATACACCTCTACAGAACCGACCACATGCGGCATGATCACCTGTGCTGCCCCGGTTGAATAATCGCCGCTATGCCCGGAATAACCGCCCGCCAGGTTCATATAACGTTGCAGTAAGGTTTGCGCTTTATGCAACACGCCAGAAGATCGCCAGCCGTAAGATCCGGCAAAAATGGCCGATGGTCCGTTAGCTTTACGAATACGATCGTGTTGCTCATGAATCAGTTTTAATGCTTGTTCCCAGCTCACCTGTACATAGGTATCTTCGCCACGACCTTTCGCCGGTTGCAGTGGATTATCGAGATAGCTTTTTCTCACCATCGGATGCTGAATACGCGCCGTGGTGTGTACCTGATCCGCCGCCGTAGACTGTAAGGAGTTCGGTATGGTTTTCGCCAGCGCGCCTGTCGAAGAAACAATTTTGCCGTCCTTCACTTCTACGTTCATCGCTCCCCAACGGCCCGCGGTGAGGATTTTGCCACCCTTCTCTTCTGCCCATGCGGGTAGCGGTGCAGCCGATGTCACCACCAGCGTCCCTGCCGCAATACCGCTATGTTTAATAAATTCACGTCTTGTTAATGTCATAACTTCCTCCCTGATCAACGAGGATCACTGTTTCTCGGTAATATCTTTGGCGTTGTACTGGAAGTACCGCGTCAAAATGTCCAGTTCGTTTTCGCTCATGCTGGTTCGCCCCCCCATTCCTTTGGCAATGGACGGCCATGTATTGACGGTGTAATGGTCGGCGGCAATAGGGGCATGGCAGCCAGCGCAATAGGTACCGTCAAGTTTTTCAGCGTATTGCCATAGCGGTTTACGGTCCGCTAATGCGGGATCGATAAGCGCCCCCTGCAAAGACGCCTGACGCCATTGATTGCCGTATTCGTCAGCCTGCCATTCCCCGTTTACCGTTAGCGCCTTGATACCTTCTTCACTTAATGTGGCGAGCGCCAGCCGTTGGCCTGCCGCCAGGTAGAGCGTGTTTTCACTGCCCTGCATTTGATAACCCTGCAACCGAACAATTGGCTGTTTGCCACTGGCATCAACGACGGTAAGATCGGTACCAGGAGTCACGGTAGCCAGTTCGCCTATGCGAGAAGTTTTGAAAGGATAAATATGTGCGCCATTAGTCACTGAAGTAGCGGCCTGACTTTCCAGCTCATGCGCCGCGTTGTCATCCATTTTTATTTCTGGCGGAAAATGGGCAATGCCTTTATGGCAATCGATACAGGTTTCGCCGTCCTTTTGCGCTTTATTATGCATTTTTTGCGCAGATTCACTTTGCGAGGCAATATCCATGGCATCAAAAGAATGGCAACTACGGCAGGTTGCAGAGTCAGTTGCTTTTAATTCTTTCCATACTGTTTCGGCCATTTCCTGGCGATGAGCTTCGAACTTATCGTCACTGTCTATTTTGCCGCTAACAAATTCATGATAAATATCTTTAGATGCTTTTAATTTAGCAAATAAATAATCCATCCCTGACTTTGGAATATGGCAATCGGCACATTCCGCACGTATCCCTTTCTGGTTTGAAAAGTGGACAGTTCCCTGATATTCCTCAAAAGGTTTACTCATCGAGTGGCAGGAAAGGCAAAATGCGGTATCCGACGTTTTATGTAAGGCTTTTTGCGCCAGCAATAACCCGCCGCCACCAACCACAACCGCTATCAGCAAAAACAATAACCCAATGCGTTTTTTCCCTCGCATAGATTCCTCTAATTAAATTCCAGGACACCGATACCATTGTATAAATAAATACACAACGAATTGACTACTTGCTTAATTCGGCACAACACTGCCTGAAATGATCGATAAAGAATATGATTTATTACAATGTAATCATTAATTGCTAAGGAATAACCCAGTTGTTATTTAGAATATATATTTGTCAGTTTTGGCAATTTAAATCACATAATGAATGTGAATATATAAAATATTTTTAGCACAACGCTATGCGCACTGTCACCCGCTCAACAGATCACGGCAATCGTTCGTTTTTTATACTGCTCAGGGATAAAAAAAGGCCCCTGTTGAAATTGCAGGGGCCTGGTACGAGCAAGCATCATATTGGGCGACATGATGCAACGGTAAAAATCATTTGGCCTGATGGCGTTCAATGATTCCTTTCATTTCAGCAACCGCCGCCCCGTCTACGACATAACGCGAATACTCGTCCGCGTGTGCATCTGATGACATGGACAATCCTTGATTACGATAACGCATCGGTGAGGCTTGCCACGCTCCCGCGGAGCTATGGACTTCCAGCACTCCGGCATCGAGGAAGTGGTGCAGGTTTTCCGCACGGACTCCTGCTCCGGCCATAATGATTGGAGCATCACGATGGGCAATAAGTTCCATAATTTTTGATAAACCTTGCAGTGCGTCTGATTTTTGCCCTGATGTCAGTACCCGGGCAATGCCCAATTCCGTAAGATTATTGAGTGTATTTAAAGGGTTAGCGCACATATCGAAGGCGCGATGAAAAGTCACTGCCAGCGGACCGGCAGCAGCCATTATTTTTTCCATTCGTGGCATATCGACATTCCCGTCAACATCGAGAACGCCCGTCACCAGTCCAGGAAAACCTAATTCGCGGACTGTGCGCACATCTTCAAGAATGGCGGCAAACTCACCGTCGCTGTAGCAAAAATCACCACCGCGTGGGCGGATAATCGGATGCACTGGGATCGTCACCCGCTGGCGCACGGATTTCAGTACCCCCAACGACGGCGTTAAGCCCCCCTCTTTTGGAGCTGCGCATAATTCAACTCTGTCAGCGCCGTTTTGCTGCGCCGTTAGCGCGCATTCCATGCTGTAACAGCAAATTTCCAGTAATGCCATTTTTGCTCCTTAGTTACGCCGACTGCTCGCTGGCAACGATCTCTTCAATGGACCACGGATGAAACTTAATGGTTGTTTTACCATCGGTGACCGCCAGCGTCGGATTCGGTAATCGTTCATGCTCACCTTTTGGCGAACTGGTTTTAACTGAGATCCCCGGCAGGCTGAGTCCTTCATCAGAAAGCAATGCCAGCGCACGGGCATTCAGCGTTTCTGGATCACCCGGTAGAACGATTTCAATATGTTCCCAACCTTCGTGCGGGTAACGTTTTTCCCCGGGCCACGGTAGCTCCACAATGGAAAACTGCCAGTGCGCAACCTGTACCGGTTCATGCAATTTAAACAGACAAATCGGTCTGCCATTGATCATATTTTCTGACAAAAGCTCGCCGCACTGTTCAAACCCGCGACGCCAGCGTTCAGCGGTGACGTTTTGATGGCAACGCAAAGAAATGTGATCGGCAGTCAGCGGAGTGATATCCAACCCCAGACGGCGGGAAAGTTCATCTAATGCGTGGGTAAATCGCGGTAAATCCGATGCAATATCCTGCAGCTCGTCGATAGATTGCCAGTTCGCCATAATCACTCTTCGTCTTTCAGTAAAAGCGTTAATTTACCCTGTTGCCCTGCGCCAACCAACCGCTGATTTCACGCCGCTTCTGATGCAATAGTGAAAACGGCAATACACCACGCGCACGTTGCTGACGAAAACAGCCATTTGCAGTATACTCCCGCCCTAATTTCTTTAACTGGTGCGGGCAATTTTTGCTCGCTTCATCAATGTAAGGTATTCCGGTGAATATTCAGGCTCTTCTCTCAGAAAAAGTCCGTCAGGCCATGATTGCGGCAGGCGCGCCTGCGGATTGCGAACCGCAGGTTCGTCAGTCAGCAAAAGTTCAGTTCGGCGACTATCAGGCTAACGGCATGATGGCAGTTGCTAAAAAACTGGGTATGGCACCGCGACAATTAGCAGAGCAGGTGCTGACTCATCTGGATCTTAACGGTATCGCCAGCAAAGTTGAGATCGCCGGTCCAGGCTTTATCAACATTTTCCTTGATCCGGCATTCCTGGCTGATCATGTTCAGCAGGCGCTGGCGTCCGATCGTCTCGGTGTTGCTACGCCAGAAAAACAGACCATTGTGGTTGACTACTCTGCGCCAAACGTGGCGAAAGAGATGCATGTCGGTCACCTGCGCTCTACCATTATTGGTGACGCAGCAGTGCGTACTCTGGAGTTCCTCGGTCACAAAGTGATTCGCGCAAACCACGTCGGCGACTGGGGCACTCAGTTCGGTATGCTGATTGCGTGGCTGGAAAAGCAGCAGCAGGAAAACGCCGGTGAAATGGAGCTGGCTGACCTTGAAGGTTTCTACCGCGATGCGAAAAAGCATTACGACGAAGATGAAGAGTTTGCCGAGCGTGCACGTAACTACGTGGTAAAACTGCAAAGCGGTGACGAATATTTCCGCGAGATGTGGCGCAAACTGGTCGACATCACCATGACGCAGAACCAGATCACCTACGATCGTCTGAACGTGACGTTGACCCGCGATGACGTCATGGGTGAAAGTCTCTACAACCCAATGCTGCCGGGTATCGTGGCGGACCTGAAAGCCAAAGGTCTGGCAGTAGAAAGTGAAGGCGCGACCGTTGTATTCCTTGATGAGTTCAAAAACAAGGAAGGCGAACCGATGGGCGTTATCATTCAGAAGAAAGATGGCGGCTATCTCTACACCACCACTGATATCGCCTGTGCGAAATATCGTTATGAAACACTGCATGCCGATCGCGTGCTGTATTACATCGATTCCCGTCAGCATCAACACCTGATGCAGGCATGGGCGATCGTCCGTAAAGCGGGCTATGTACCGGAATCCGTACCACTGGAACACCACATGTTCGGTATGATGCTGGGCAAAGATGGTAAACCGTTCAAAACCCGCGCTGGCGGTACGGTGAAACTGGCCGATCTGCTGGATGAAGCCCTGGAACGCGCACGCCGTCTGGTAGCAGAGAAAAACCCGGACATGCCAGCTGACGAGCTGGAAAAACTGGCTAACGCGGTTGGTATTGGTGCGGTGAAATATGCGGATCTCTCCAAAAACCGCACCACGGACTACATCTTCGACTGGGACAACATGCTGGCGTTTGAGGGTAATACCGCGCCATACATGCAGTATGCTTACACGCGTGTATTGTCCGTGTTCCGTAAAGCAGAAATTAACGAAGAGCAACTGGCTGCAGCTCCGGTAATCATCCGTGAAGATCGTGAAGCGCAACTGGCAGCTCGCCTGCTGCAGTTTGAAGAAACCCTCACTGTGGTTGCCCGCGAAGGCACGCCGCATGTGATGTGTGCTTACCTGTACGATCTGGCCGGTCTGTTCTCTGGCTTCTACGAGCACTGCCCGATCCTCAGCGCAGAAAACGAAGAAGTGCGTAACAGCCGTCTGAAACTGGCACAACTGACGGCGAAGACGCTGAAGCTGGGTCTGGATACGCTGGGTATTGAGACAGTAGAGCGTATGTAATCGCGTTATACGGCAACAGCCGATGTCATTGCAGACATCGGCTTTTTTATCATTAACGATAATTTACAATCACTTCATTCCGTTGAATCTTTAACGGCGGAATTAACCGCCCACCGCCAGGCACTTCCCAGATAAAGCGCAACGGTTCTGCCGCCGGTATACCGGAAAAGGTCACGGTGGTTCCACTCTGCCCCTCTAATTCGACACAACGAGATTGTGAACACAAGCGAACCCGCAGTCCTGCAGGTGTCGGACCGATAAGCTGATAACGCCACGCCACCAGCGTCATCAATCCTGAAGCAGGTTGTCGCGTAGAAAGAGGCGCTGACGACATCGATTCACCGCGATGATTTAGCGTAACGCCCACGCTACTCGCCTGCCACATCCCCTCCCCGGCGGCTTGCACCAGCAGCGGAAACAATAATATTGCTAATAAGGCTCTCATTATTTGCCGCCAATCGTCGCCGTCATACGGATATGTCGGTTATCTGATAGTTCCAGATTCGACAGCACCACTAACTGCGGCAAGCTCCGGCGCAGGAAGCGAGACAATAATGGTCGCAGCGCGTGGTTCACCAACAATACCGGCGGCGCACCCAACATCTCCTGACGGGATAGCGCTTCCTGAGTTTGTGCCAGTAAACGATCCGCCAGCCCTGGCTCCAGTCCCCCCCCGCCCTGCAACGCCTGTAGCAACAAACGTTCCAGCGGTGTATCGAGGCCAATAACATGGACTTCATCTTTGCCAGGAAACCACTGCTGGGTAATCGCCCGTCCCAACGCTACGCGCACGACGGCGGTTAATTCATGCGGATCGCTTTGGATGGGCGCATGTTCCGCCAGCGTTTCGAGAATGGTGCGCATATCGCGAATCGGCACTTTTTCATCGAGCAGATTTTGCAGCACTTTATGCAGTGTGGTGAGCGTGACGACGCCAGGAACGAGATCTTCCGTCAGCTTTGGCATCTCCTGGGCGACGCGATCCAACAGCTGTTGCGCCTCCTGACGACCAAACAGCTCTGCGGCATGCTGGCTAATGAGGTGGTTAAGATGCGTTGCCACCACCGTGCTGGCCTCAACCACGGTGTACCCCTGAATCTGCGCCTGCTCTTTAAGCGCACTTTCAATCCAGATAGCATTCAGGCCAAATGCCGGATCGACGGTCGCCTCACCAGGTAACGTCCCGGCAGCGGTACCAGGGTTAATCGCCAACCAACGCCCCGGATAAGCATCACCACTGCCTATCTCCACGCCTTTCATCAAAATGCGATAGCGGGCAGGTTGCAGATCCATATTGTCGCGAATGTGCACCACCGGCGGCAGAAACCCCATCTCCTGGGCAAATTTCTTGCGAATACTGCGTATACGGCCCAGCAACTCACCATCCTGCTGGAAATCGACCATCGGGATCAGTCGATAACCCACTTCCATTCCCAGAGAATCTTCCAGTTGTACATCGTTCCACGTCGCTTCGACAACGGCATTATTCTCTGCCATTTTTACCGGTTTTGGTTCGGCAGGCGCTTTTTGTTCGCGTCCGCGGATCCACCAGGCCAGCCCCAGCAATCCGGCAGTGAATAGCAAAAATACCAGGTTCGGCATTCCAGGCACCAGGCCGAGTAAACCGAGCACGGCGGCGCTTAACAACATAACGCTTGGGTTACTGAAAAGCTGATTCACCATCTGCTCGCCAACATCCTGATCGGTGCTGACACGCGTAACGATGACCCCCGCGGCGGTAGAAATCACCAACGCCGGAATTTGTGCCACCAGACCGTCGCCAATGGTCAATAGCGTATAACTTTCCGCCGCGTGTCCCATGCTCATGCCATGTTGCAGCACGCCGACCAGCAACCCGCCGACAACGTTAATGACCATGATGAGGATCCCGGCGATGGCATCGCCGCGAACAAACTTACTTGCCCCATCCATTGAGCCGTAAAAATCGGCTTCCTGAGTCACTTCGGAGCGGCGTTTTTTCGCCTCATCTTCACCAATCAATCCAGCGTTAAGGTCGGCGTCAATCGCCATCTGCTTACCCGGCATGCCATCGAGAACAAAGCGCGCACCCACTTCTGCGATACGCCCGGCACCTTTGGTAATGACCATAAAGTTGATGATCACGAGAATGACAAACACCACGATACCGATAGCGAAATTGCCACCAACGAGGAAGTGACCGAACGCTTCGACCACCTTTCCAGCCGCCGCCGCGCCAGTATGCCCTTCCATCAAAATGATACGGGTTGAAGCCACGTTAAGTGCCAGACGCAACAGCGTGGTAAACAACAGGATGGTCGGAAACGCAGCAAACTCGAGCGTGCGCTGGGTAAACATCGCCACCAGCAACACCATGATCGACAAGGCAATATTGAAGGTAAACAGCAGGTCGAGTATGAATGCGGGCAGTGGCAGTACCATCATCGACAAGATCAACAGGATCAAAATCGGTCCGGCAAGGATCTGCCATTGTGTCGATTTCAGGTTTGCAGGCAGGCGCAGCATCGCGGCCAGATTACTCATGGGTCGGTTTCTCGTTAATAAAATCCAGGGCTTCCGGCACCGGAAGATGAGTAGGTTGTACAGGGCGTTGTCCACCAGCCAGACGCCAGCGTTTCAGTTGCCAGACCCAGGCCAGCACTTCCGCCACCGCGGCGTACAGTTGACCCGGGATTTGTTGACCGATCTCCGCATGTCGATACAGCGCACGCGCCAGCGGCGGCGCTTCAAGCGTCGGGACGTTATTTTCAGCGCCAATTTCACGAATGCGCAGCGCGACCAGCCCTGCACCTTTAGCGACCACTTTCGGTGCGCTCATTTTGTTTTCGTCATACTGCAACGCTACCGAATAGTGGGTCGGGTTATTGACAATGACATCCGCTTTCGGCACATCGGCCATCATCCGACGCCGTGCGGCCGCTCGCTGCATCTGACGGATCCGCCCTTTAACATGGGGGTCGCCTTCGCTTTGTTTGAACTCATCACGAATATCCTGCCGTGACATTCGCAGCTTTTTCAGGTGGCTGAAGATTTGGAAAAAGACGTCAAATCCCACCATTGGAATGACACCAAGCACCACCAGCAGCGCGCATAGCCCTACCAGATCCATCGCATTACCCATGGCGGTAATCGGAGACTCGGCCATTAAGCGCATCATCTGCGGCCAGTGATGCCAGAGAAAAAACCCCGTCACGCTGCCAACCAGGATGGTTTTCAAAATTGCCTTAAGCAACTCCGCGCCAGTCTGTGCCGAGAACATCCGTTTAATGCCCGGTAGCGGGTTGAGTTTGGAAAACTTCGGCTGCAAGGATTTTCCGCTAAATACCAGCCCCCCCAGCATAACCGGAGAAATAATCGCCACCAGCACCACGCCGCTAATCAGCGGTAGCAGCGCCAGCATGGCTTCTCTGATCAGCAGAATAATCTGCCCGAGGATCAGATTCGGGTCATTGATAATACTGTGATCAAAATGCAGCCCTGCGGAGAGCATGCCCGACAATCGACGGGCCAGCGACACACCGCCAAACCAGATAACACTAACGCCCACCAGCAAAATCAGCAGTGAAGTCAGTTCACGGGAACGCGGGATTTGCCCCTCTTCCCGCGCTTTTTCTAGTCGGTGAGGTGTGGGGGCTTCTGTTTTGTCGTCGCTCTCGTCAGACACGTCGCCAATCCTGGAAAGAGTATTAAGCGTAAATGATGCCAGAGCGCAAAGCGTTCAATGGTTTGAGTAAGGGGCAAAACAGGCGGGATTTAGGGCTTTTACTGCCACACATCAAGCATAGTATGCGTTTGTCGGATGCGGCGTCATCGCCTGATATGACGCGGCCACGTCACATCAGGCAATACAAATCAAAATCCAAGACTATCCAACAAATCGTCCACCTGATCCTGACTGGCTACCACACCGGCTTTGCTGGTATCGACCTGAGGTCCATTAAGCAAACTCTGGTTTTCACGTTTTGGACGCGACTCCTGTTCCGGGATGTTTTCCAACAGCACCATCAGCAACTGACGTTCGATCTCCTGAATGACATCCATCATCCGCTTAATGACCTGTCCGGTGAGATCCTGAAAATCCTGCGCCATCATGATTTCCAGCAGTTGCGCGTTAGTAAAGCTGGTATGTGCGGGGACATCTGCCAGAAATTGCCGCGTGTCTGTTACCAGTTCACGGGCGTCGGCAAGGTCAATCGGATCGGCAAACCAGTCATCCCAACGTTGGGTTAACGCTTTTGCTGATTTCTCCATTTGATCCTGATGCGGTTGTGACGCCTCAACACTGTTCAGCGCCCGCTCCGCAGCCTGGGCGGTCATCTGCACAACATAGTACAAACGATCGCGCGCATCGGGGATGGCTTCCGCCGCTTCGGCAATGGCCTGATCCAGCCCCAGTTCCCGCAAACTGTCGCGCAGCATACGCGTCAGGCTGCCGATGCGCGCAATGATATCGCCAGCTGAATGCTCGTCAGCAGGTTTGATTGATGGTTGCATCATAGTCGCATCCTCACATGCCCAGTTTCTCAAAGATTTTGTTGAGTTTTTCCTCCAGCGTCGCGGCGGTAAATGGCTTCACCACATAGCCACTGGCCCCCGCTTGCGCCGCAGCAATAATGTTTTCTTTCTTCGCTTCTGCAGTCACCATTAACACTGGCAATGCTGACATCGCGCCATCCGCACGAATCGTTTTCAGCAATTCCAGGCCATCCATGTTGGGCATGTTCCAGTCGGAGATAACAAATCCATAACCGCCTGCCTGCAACTTATTGAGAGCGTCGACCCCATCTTCCGCTTCCTCAACATTATTGAATCCTAGCTCTTTCAGCAGGTTACGCACTATGCGTCGCATGGTGGAAAAGTCATCCACAACCAAAAATTTAAGTTCTTTATCCGCCATTTCACACTCCTGATTTAAATACGTATCGCCTGTCCGGCACTAATTTTTGCCAGCATTTGCTGACTTACCTGGCTAAGATCGACCACTTCGCAGACACCACCCATATTGATGGCCTCGCGCGGCATGCCGAACACCACGCAACTTGCTTCGTTTTGCGCAAGGGTCCATGCCCCCGCCTGACGCATCGCCAACATTCCCGCCGCGCCGTCGTTGCCCATACCGGTTAGGATTACCCCAACCGCATTACGCCCCGCCTGTTTGGCCACAGAATGGAACAACACATCTACCGATGGCCGATGGCGATTAACCGCCGGGCCATCGTGAATTTTGATTTGATAATTTGCGCCACTACGCGCCAGCTCCATATGCCGATCGCCCGGCGCGATATAGGCATGTCCCGGCAAGACGCGCTCTCCGTCTTCGGCTTCTTTAACCCCGATCTGGCAAAGCTTATTAAGTCTGTCGGCAAAAGAGCGGGTGAAACCGGGCGGCATATGCTGGGTAATTAACAGTGCCGGACTGGAAAGCGGCAACGGTTGCAGTACGTGACGAATTGCCTCAGTTCCACCCGTTGAAGCACCAATCGCAATCAGTTTTTCAGAACTCAACAACGGCCCCGCCTTCAGCGTTGTCGGAGCCGACAATGGCTTATGTGCTGCAAGGCTCGCCTTTGCTGCCGTACGCACCTTTTCAGCAATCATTTCGCTATACGCCAGCATTCCTTCGCGAATACCCAGTTGCGGTTTGGTGACAAAATCTATCGCCCCCAGCTCCAGCGCGCGCAGCGTGACTTCTGACCCTTTGCCGGTCAGGGAAGAAACCATCACTACGGGCATTGGACGCAAACGCATTAATTTTTCGAGGAAATCCAGTCCGTCCATCCGCGGCATTTCAACATCCAGCGTCAATACATCGGGATTGAATTTCTTAATCAAATCACGCGCAACCAGCGGATCAGGGGCAGTCGCCACCATTTCCATGTCGCTATGGCTGTTGATGATTTCTGTCATGATCTGGCGCATCAGTGCCGAATCATCGACAGATAACACCCTGATTTTGCTCATCGTTAATCCTTACTTAGCGCATACACCGTCTGACCACGCAGCGTGAAGCGGCGCTCAAGGTGGCTAAAGTTTTCAGAGTGACCCGCAAACAGCAATCCGTCGGGTTTAAGGAGCGAAACAAAGCGGCGCAAAATCTCCTGCTGGGTAGTTTGATCGAAGTAGATCATGACGTTACGACAGAAGATCGCATCAAACGGCCCCGGCACGGTGTACTGTTTCGCCAGCAAATTCAGCGGGGCAAAATCAACATAGTTCGCCAGCTCCTGACGCACGCGTACCAGCCCTTCATGCGGTCCCGTCCCTCGCATGAAATACCGTTGCAGTTGCTGCGGCGTCAGGTTTTTCAACTCTTCATGGCGATAAATACCGCTTCTGGCTTTTTCCAGCACTTCGGTGTCGATATCGCTGGCAAACACTTTCCAGCGTCCGGGCGCGGTGCCCAATGTATCAGCCAGCGTCATCGCTATGCTGTACGGCTCTTCGCCGGTTGAAGCCGCCGCGCTCCATACGCGATACTCGCCAGAACGGCGACGTGCGTGATCCGCGAGCAGAGGAAAATGGTGTGCCTCACGGAAAAATGCCGTCAGATTCGTGGTCAGCGAATTGATAAACGCCTGCCACTCACCGCTGTGCTGATTAGATTCCAGCAAGTTCAGGTAATGACCGAAATCCGCCAGTCCCAGCGCACGCAAACGACGAACCAGTCGGTTGTAAACCATGTCGCGTTTATGGTCAGCCAGAACGATCCCGGCTCGTTGATAGATCAATTGACTTATCCGCCGAAAATGCGCGTCGGAAAGCGCCAGGCGCTCGGTCATCTGTAACAATAAAGACGTTTGCCCACAGGGCAGAGATGAAGTCATAGCGCCTTCTCAATCACTTCAGGATACCACTGGCGCAATTTGTAACTGCGCCGACTCATGTCGTGCTACTTCATGTTCTTCAAGGGTAAATACCGCCACACGCGACGAAAGATGGTCGGCCTGATTCAGTCGTTGCAAATCGTCGCGAAATGCCCAAAAGACATGCCGTTACTGCCAATCTGCAAGATCCCGCAGAGAATCAAAATTAAAAACAGCGTGGTCGAAATTCGAATACGATTAAACATCAACGCTCCCCATCAGGCGGCAATGACCGCTTTAGTAAATACTCGTCAAAATGTTTCCCAGTTTGGATCTTGTTCAGCAATTCGCAGTCGTGGCTGTGCCGGTGGTTGCTCACTGGCAGGACGGGATGGTGTTTGCGGTTTATTGGTGAGTGGGCTGGCTGCCAGACGGAACGCGGAAACCGCTTGCGTTAAACGACTCGCCTGTTCTTCCAGCGCAGCTGCGGCGGCAGCTGATTCCTGCACCAGCGATGCGTTCTGTTGCGTGACGCGATCCATTTCCGAAACCGCCAATGCGACTTGATCGATGCCACGACTCTGTTCATCCGATGCTGATGCAATCTCGCCCATAATGTCAGTCACGCGAGTGACAGCATTGACGATATTGTTCATTGTTTCCCCAGCGCTTTCGACCAGCACCGAACCGGTATCAACGCGCGAGACGGAGTCTTCAATGAGGGCTTTGATCTCTTTTGCCGCCTGTGCACTGCGACTGGCAAGATTACGCACTTCACCCGCCACCACGGCAAAACCACGGCCCTGTTCACCCGCTCGCGCGGCTTCAACAGCGGCATTCAGCGCGAGGATATTAGTCTGGAAGGCAATACCATCAATAACGCTGATAATGTCGGCAATTTTCTTCGAACTATCGGCGATCTCATGCATCGTTTTCACTACGCCATCCACCACTTTGCCGCCGTGCTGGGCGGTGTCGGAGGCACTTTGCGCCAGTTGCGAGGCCTGGCGGGCGTTATCGGCGTTTTGCTTCACTGTCGCGGTGAGCTGCTCCATGCTGGCGGCAGTTTCTTCCAGCGCGGATGCCTGCTGTTCAGTACGGGAGGAAAGATCGGTGTTGCCCGCCGCAATTTCACGGGTACCGGCATAGATGGCATCTGAACCTTCGCGCACATGAGTGACGGTGTCAGTCAAAGAGCGTTGCATATGTGAAACGCTCTGCGCCAGGTCGCCCATTTCACTGCGCCCGTCAATGGTCAGGGTATTCGCCAGGTTACCACCGGCAATTTCGCGAATATGCGCAATAATTTTTGCCAGCGGTGTAAGCAACATACGGCGAATGCCGTACCACGCCACCAGCAGAATCAATACCACCACCAGCGCGATAACCGCCAGTTGCCACTGGGCAAATCGGTAATCATCTGCGTTGTCAGTGACGATATCGCGATACAGTTTTTCACTGCTGAGGGCGTACTGAGCAAACGCTTCGCCCATTGCATTTTGCATTCCCTGGGTTGGCTGAGCGAAATAAGCTCCAGTATTGCCATAATCAAGATAATCAATCAGTTCAGTTAACGCTGTGTGATAGTTTTTATATTTTTCATCAATATTACGACTGGTAGCGACCATTTCAGGTAACGGTGCCATGCTTTTGAATTTTTTATAATGAGTCGCGGCCTGGGCCAATGTTTTCCTGGCGCTATCGAGCAATTCAACTTTGGCATTACTTTGCTGATTGGATGAATCCATCATCATCCGCACCGCTGAACGACTCAGGTTAATGCGCGTTTGTAGCATTAAATCCCATGTTGACGTCAGCTCGCCCTGCTGTTCCCGTAATTGATTGGAAACCACAAAGCTCTTCTGGCTATGGTGAAGGGAAGAAAAAAACAGACTGCCGGAAATAAGCTGTAACAGTGCGAATACCCCCAGCACCATTACCAACAGCGTGACTACGCGGATACGGTTAATCATAAGGCACCTTCCTGAAAACAAGTTGATCTCGTTATCGGCAAGGAGGGGGGAAACTTTATTGCTGATGCCACCCGCCGCGAAATTGAAATAAAAAACCCGATGCGCAGATCATCGGGTTCATTTCAATTGAGGAAATCGGGAGAATTACGCCACTTCTGACGCCGCGCTATCTAACAGCGCCATCTCTTCGCTGTTCAGCAGTTTTTCGATGTTCACCAGAATCAACATGCGGTCGCCCAGTGCGCCCAGTCCTGTGAGATATTCGGTTGAAAGCGTCACGGCAAATTCCGGTGCCGGACGAATTTGCTCCGCCGTCAATGAAAGCACGTCTGAGACGCCGTCAACCACGATGCCGACCACCCGCTGTCCGAGATTCAGGACGATAACTACCGTGTTGTCGTTATAGTCCACATCCACCTGGCTGAACTTAATTCGTAAGTCAACAATCGGCACAATAACGCCGCGCAGATTCGTGACGCCTTTGATAAACGCTGGCGTGTTCGCAATCCGTGTCACCTGATCGTAGCCACGGATCTCCTGCACTTTCAGAATATCAATACCGTACTCTTCATCACCAAGGGTAAATACCAGAAATTCCTGGCCTGACGGCTCGCTGGCCAGCTTTGTTACATTCGTCATACCGGTCATATTGTTACCTTTTTACTCATTCAGGCGGCGGTGTTCGCCATACGTTGTTCGCGGTTTATCGCCTGCAAGGCGGAGACATCAACAATCAGTGCCACGCTGCCGTCGCCAAGAATGGTCGCAGCAGAAATGCCGGGGACTTTGCGATAGTTACTTTCAAGGTTTTTAACCACAACCTGGTGTTGACCAATTAATTGATCCACCAGCAAGGCGTAGCGGCGACCGCCACTTTGTAAGATCACCACAATTCCCTGGGTAGCTTCGGTTTTCGCGCCCGCGACGTTGAACACTTTCCACAGTTCGACGATGGGCAGATATTCACCCCGCACTTCCAGCACCCGCTCGCCGCCAGCCAGTGGATGCAGATCGGCTTCACGGGGTTGCAGTGATTCCATGACAGCATTCAGCGGCAGAATGAAAACTTCATCCGCAACGCGTACGGACATGCCGTCAAGAATTGCCAGCGTCAGCGGCAGTAAAATGCGGATCGTAGTGCCAGTACCCTGCTTCGACTGGATCTCGACATGACCGCCCATCTCCTGGATATTACGTTTAACGACGTCCATGCCGACGCCACGCCCGGAGACGTCGGTGACCTGCTCCGCCGTGGAGAAGCCAGGTGCAAATATCAGCATTGCAACTTCGTCGTCGCTCATGTTTTCGCTGACGGTCAGACCTTGCGAGGCCGCTTTTGCCAGAATTCGTTCACGGTTTAGCCCCGCCCCATCGTCGGTCACTTCAATGCAAATGTTGCCGCCCTGATGTTCGGCAGACAGAATTAAATTTCCGACGCTGTTTTTACCTGCAGCGAGCCGTTTTTCTGGCAGTTCAATACCGTGATCGAGGCTATTGCGTACCAGGTGGGTCAGCGGGTCGATAATGCGTTCTATCAGGCTCTTGTCGAGTTCAGTGGAACTGCCCACCAGCGTCAGTTCTACCTGCTTGCCGAGTTTTCCCGCCAGATCACGCACCAGCCGGGGATAGCGACTAAAGACATATTCCATCGGCATCATGCGAATCGACATCACTGATTCCTGCAAATCACGAGCGTTACGTTGTAACTGCCCCATGCTGGTAATCAAATCACCATGATTAACCGGGTCCAGTTCACTGGAGCGCTGAGCAAGCATGGACTGGGTGATGACCAGCTCGCCGACGAGGTTAATTAATTGATCAACCTTTTCTACCGCTACACGGATGCTGGTGGATTCACTGCTGCGCGTCGTTTTTTCCCGCTCCACGCGACCGGTTGGCGCTTGTTCGGCTGCCAGTTTAAGCACTGGTGGGGTGGATATTTTTGGCGAGACGTCTACTGTTTCAAAGGTAATCTGATCGGCTTCAATCACAAAACAGAGTACCGCTGTGATGTCATCTTCGGCGATGTCGCCCGGTAATATTGCCGAGAGAGAATCCGCCCCTTTCACCACGTCAGTTAACGTTGTCAGATGCCCCAACTCTTCTTCCAGCAGGTCGACTTCGCCGGCCTTCAGGCGCGAAAGGATAATTCGTCGCGGTGACTGACTACGACTCTGCTCATCTTGCGGTTCACTTTTGGCAACCACACTTAATCGGGTCACTGCAGATGGCGTTTCGCCTTTCGCTTCTAATGCCAGTTGACGCAAGGCCTGGCAGATATAATCGAAGCTGGCGGCATCCGGCTCTTGCGACTGTTTATAAGCGTCGAGCTGTTCTTGCATGATGTCCTTCGTTTCCAAAAACAGATTGATAATGTCGGTGTTGAGTTGCATCTCACCTCGTCTGGCTTCATCGAGCAGGTTTTCCATCAGATGCGTGGTTTCCTGCAAAACGCTGAAGCCAAAGGTTCCTGCCCCTCCTTTGATCGAGTGGGCAGCCCGAAAGATGGCATTCAACTGTTCGGCATCTGGCGCTTCCGGCTGCAAAACCAGCAAATGCTGCTCCATATCAGCCAACAGTTCGTCCGCTTCATCAAAAAATGTCTGATAAAAATCGCTTATATCCATGCTCACGCTGTCACCTCGGTTCGGCTGATGGCATTGTGGGAACACTGACCTGTGGTGCAACCTCAGGTTCTTCCAGGGCGCTTACTGGCTCATTCTGGCTTTCGGCGTTTTCATGCAAAATGGCCTGTTCGGCTTGTTTGTTCAGTACCAGCAGGCTGATGCGACGGTTGACAGCATCATCAGGACCGCGATCGCTTAAGCGCATCGTTGCCGCCATGCCGACGACACGTAACACTTTGCCGCCATTCAACCCGCCAACCATCAGTTCGCGGCGGGATGCATTGGCCCGATCGGCAGAAAGCTCCCAGTTGCTATATCCTTTCTCACCACTGGCGTAAGGGAAATCATCGGTATGACCCGAAAGGCTAATACGGTTGGGAATACCATTCAGAACGGGCGCGATGGCGCGCAGAATGTCGCGCATATAGGGTTCCACATCGGCACTGCCGGTTCTAAACATCGGGCGATTCTGGCTATCGATGATCTGAATACGTAGACCTTCCTGGACCAGATCGATTTTGAGATGTGGACGTAACGCCCGCAGTTTCGGATCGGACTCAATCAACTGGTCGAGATCGCCACGCAATTTCCGCAATCGACTTTGCTCCATGCGTTTTTTCAGCTCTTCGATGTTCGGCTGCTTATTCACTTCCCCCTGGCTTTGGGTGTAATCATCACCACCGCCGGGAATTGGGCTTTCACTATTAGAAATGCGATCGCCACCCGTAACCGCTGTCGCCAGCGGAGTCCGGAAGTACTCCGCAATCTGAATCAGCTCTTTTGGACTGGAGATAGAGATCAGCCACATCACCAGAAAAAAGGCCATCATTGCGGTCATAAAGTCGGCATAAGCAATCTTCCACGATCCATGTGCTGCTCCGTGGCTTTTGGCTTTGCGTCGTTTGACGACAATAATCGGATGCGCTTGATTCTTCATGCTTCCTCGGTTGTCGTCTGTTGTTGCGGATTTTTCACCGCACGCACATGCTCTTCCAGCTCAATAAACGACGGACGTTCGCTGGAATAGAGCGTTTTGCGACCAAACTCAACGGCGATAGGCGGTGCGTAACCGTTCAGATTAGATAGCAGTGTGACTTTGACGCACTGCATCATTTTGCTGGTTTCGGCGCTTTTCTGACGTAAAACACTCGCTAATGGGGAAATAAATCCGTAAGCCAATAAAATGCCGAGGAAAGTCCCCACCATCGCATGTGCGATAAGCGCCCCCAACTCGGCGGCAGGACGATCGGCTGAACCTAACGCGTGAACGACCCCCATTACAGCCGCAACAATACCAAACGCCGGAAGTGAGTCCCCGACCAGCGCCAGACTGTTCGCCGGGACTTCTGCCTCGCTTTCGTGCGTCTCAATCTCTTCATCCATCAGAGCTTCGATTTCGAAGGTGTTCATGTGACCGCTGATAATCAGGCGCAGATAATCGACGATAAATTCAAGCATGACGCTATCCGCAAGGATGCGTGGGTAGCTGGCGAAGATCTCGCTCTCACGGGGATTTTCAATATCGCGTTCCAGCGAAAACATCCCCATCTGCCGCGATTTCGCCATCAACCGATAAAGCAGAGCCAGCAGATCCATATACATTGCTTTGGTGTATTTGGAGCGACGAAACAGCAACGGCAGCGCCTTCAGCGTGCCTTTAATCGCTTTTCCATTATTGCCGACGATAAACGACCCAATCCCTGCACCGGCAATAATCACCAGTTCAGCGGGTTGATAGAGTGCTCCAAGGCTTCCACCGGTCATCAAATAACCGCCGAAAACTGTACCGAGAACAACCAGGTAACCTAATAAGATAAGCACGACATCATCCTTCCACTGTTGACCATGACAGGATGTTCAGTCGTCAGGCGTTAACACGCGATAGGGGCAAAAAAAAGCAGCGGTACGTCGTTACCGCTGCTGGAATGTTTCGCCACACCGTATCAGTTAAACAGCCTGTACTCTCTGTTCATCCAGCAGTTGTGGGATAATATCGGCAGGATTCTGGGAAAGTTTACGTCTTTTTACTGCCCGGGATGGCGGCTGACATAAGCTGCAGGCAAAGCTGCCAACAGGCTGGTGAGCATGGGTAATAAAATTGCCGCCGCAGCAGTTGCAGCTGGAAAGTTGCAGTAATCCACTTTCAACAAACCGCACCAATGTCCAGGCACGGGTTAATGCCAGCAGCGGTCCTTCTTCTGCTTGCGGGCACTGTTCAAGGTATAAACGGTAGGCTTTGATCACCGCATCGACGCCATTACACAAGCCAGTTTTCAGTAAAAACTGCCATGCATTACAGAACATCGAAGCATGAACATTTTGTTCCCAGGTCATAAACCAGTCGGTTGAAAATGGCAGCATGCCTTTCGGCGGTGGGCTTCCGCGCAGTTCTTTATAGAGTTTTATCAGACGTCCGCGACTTAACTGTGTTTCGCTTTCCAGCATCTGCAAACGAGCGCCCAGGGTGATCAATTCCATTGCCAGCTGAATATCCCGCGCTTCCTGAACAATGCTTTTTTCACTCATGATCAGGCCCTTTTCTTGCGCAGCGCTTCTTCAGGCTGATTAACATCATTCAGCAAGCGTGTTGAGAGCATGATGCCGGTATGAATTTGCTGGAGATCGTCAACGCGGGAATCTTGCGTCAACTGAGTAATCGTCTGGTGGCTGTCAAAACGGAAGTGACAAACCAGTTGATTGGTTTCTGCCAGCTTAACCATTTGCGGAAGAGTCAGTGCCGCTAACGTTGTCGCCATTTCTTCATTTATGCCGAGACGAAACATAGCGGACGCTTTGTCCTGAACAATCAGACGCTGTGCAAGTAGTAAATATGACAAGTTGATGTCATAAATGTGTTTCAGCAACTCGGAGGTATGCATTATTCCCACCCAGAATAACCAACTTTATTTTTATGCGGTCTCACCGCACCCCGTGATGTCGCCGGGAAGCCCCGGTAAAAAATAATTAGCATTAGAATAGTTGCGATAAGCTGCAATAAGCAGACCCACCTTTTTGGTTTAATAAGTCCTTACAAATAGAAGGGGGTCTTTACACTTATCTAAGATTTTTCCTAAATCGACGCAACTGTACTCGTCACTACACGCACATACAACGGAGGGGGGCTGCGATTTTCAATAATGTGTGATGCAGATCACACAAAACGCTCAATTACTTAACATAAATGTATAAGTCATACTTTTGTTTTGGGTGTATTTCAATCTGTTAAAAAATTTTTCGCTACACTGGCAAGCAAAAATGAAACAGGAATAATCGAAATGGGATGTTGCGCACAGTTAAAATAACTCACCGTAAATAATCATCTGCTATAAATAATCGCTTTAATGCAATACCAGATAAGCCATTTTTAAACAAACACTTACCGCACAACAAACTAATTAACTACAAAGAAAGGCAACAATCAACCCAATGTTAATAAAATGTTTTACGTATATTAACCACTTGTTCAATATAGGAAATCAGTACATTATTTTCTTATAAATACAGTTGAAATCATATGATAACCAAGAGCAATTGATTAATTATATTTACTAATGACCAGACTAATATTTACCTGTTTAACTGAGTTGGGATTGCGTCGTTTCTCCATTAGGAGTAAAGCTTTAATGTCACCTGAAGTTCACAGAATAAGGAACAGGTTATGAGCTATAGCAATATTCTTGTCGCCGTTGCGGTTACACCGGAAAGTCAGCAACTGCTGGCAAAAGCGGTATCTATCGCCAGGCCAGTAAAGGGACACATCAGTTTAATTACTCTCGCTTCCGACCCGGAAATGTACAATCAATTAGCTGCGCCGATGCTTGAAGATTTACGCAATGTGATGCAGGAAGAAACGCAAAGCTTTCTTGATAAGTTAATTCAGGATGCGGGGTATCCCGTTGACAAGACGTTTATTGCCTACGGTGAGTTAAGCGAACATATTCTGGAAGTTTGTCGCAAACATCATTTCGATTTGGTGATTTGCGGTAATCACAATCACAGTTTCTTTTCGCGAGCATCCTGCTCGGCGAAAAGAGTGATTACCTCAAGTGAGGTCGATGTGCTGTTAGTTCCACTTACGGGAGGTTAACCGCACCTACGCAAGCTTAGGAAAGGTAGCAACTTTATCGCGCTGCTGGCTTTCCGCGCTTCGCGGAACTATCTGCTTTAGGTCGCTAATGAAGCACTCCTGCCAGTGGTTAATATCGTTTTTCACGATAACGTCCAGCATTTCTGCATGACGGGAAATACGTTCCGCCAGCGACATAGTCAATGCACGATCCAGCGCAGCTGCAACTTCGTCACGATCGTAGGGATTAACAATTAACGCCGACGTTAACTCGTTTGCCGCTCCCGCAAATTGCGAAAGAACAAGAACGCCCGGGTTGGCTGGGTCCTGAGCGGCAACATACTCTTTTGCCACCAGGTTCATCCCGTCACGCAGTGGCGTCACTAAGCCCACGTCAGAGTAGCGGAATATTTTCATCAGTAATTTACGGTCAAAATGCTGATTCAAATAATAAAGCGGCGTCCAGCCTAATTGCCCATATTTACCATTAATTCGTCCGGCTTCATTTTCGAGCTGATGACGAATATCCTGATAGGCTTGCACATCACCACGAGACGTTGGCGCGATCTGGGTATAACGAATTTTACCGTGATGTTGCGGATATTTTTCCAGTAACGCTTCATAGGCGAGAAAACGCTCCGGCAAACCTTTGGAATAATCCAGTCGTTCGACAGAAAAGATATTTTGTACGTTTTTCAGTTCTGCTTTGAGTTGCGCCAGTTTTGGCGGCAGTGGACCGGCAGCCTGTTTCGCTATTTCTTTCGGCTCAATGCCGATCGGGTAAACTTCCGTTCGAAACGCTTTGCCGCAGGCCGTATGGCTTTTTGCGCTACGTGTCGTGACGCGGGTCAGGTTAGAAAGGCAATCCAGGAACGCCAGACGATCGTTCTCCGTCTGGAAACCCAGCAAATCATAATCACAAAGCTGTTCAAGCAAGGTGTCATATGTCGGCAGCGCGTTGAAGATTTCCGGTGTCGGGAAAGGAATATGCAGAAAGAAACCAATGCGATTATTCACGCCCCGTTTGCGTAATTCATGCGCAAAGGGCAACAGGTGATAATCGTGGATCCAGATAATGTCATCGTCTTGCAACAGCGGCAGTAATTTATCTGCCAGCAACGCATTTACGCGTAGATAGCCATCCCAGGCAGGACGCTGAAATTGCACCAGATCGAGCCGATAATGAAAAGCGGGCCAGAGAACGGCATTGGAGAATTTGTTGTAGTATTCGTCAAGGTCCTGTTCGCTGAGGTTAAAAGAGGCCCACGTAATGTTACCCTTTTTCACCTTTTTTAGCGGCTGATCCTCATTCCCTGTTTCACCGCTCCAGCCAAACCACAGTCCACCTGCGGCTTTCAGTGCCCCCAGTATGCCAACGGCAAGGCCACCGGCACTGGCGGCGTGCTCGTCTGGTGGTGCAATCCGGTTAGATACTACGACTAAACGACTCATAGTCATCACTCCTGTTATTTTCTCTTTTTTGTTGTAATGCGGTGGTTATCATTTCAAGCCAGCTCCAGACATCCGGCACGCCCGCCAGTCGCCATGATGCCTGAGTTGCACCTGTGCCAATTTTTACTGACATTCCGCCCAGCCAGTTAACGACTGCGAAGCCAGATTCATCGGTCAGATCATCGCCCAGAAATACGGGCGTTCGCCCGATAAAGGGAGCTTCCTGCATAAAGGCAGCAATCGCCTCACCTTTACTGGTACCTTTCGGTTTGATCTCGACAACACACTTTCCCTGCTGTAACGCCATTTGTGGCCAGATCTGAGTAATACGTTGCGCTAATGTCATCAATGCGTCTTCATGCTGCGGAGCCTGGCGATAATGCAGCGCAAAAGCCATCCCTTTCGCCTCCAGCTCCGCGCCGGGATACTGGGCGATGACCGTATGCAGTTGCACGCTAATATCACGCGCAATCGCATCCGGCAGATGAACGATATGCGTTTTACCATTGATGTCACGGCGCTCCGCCCCATGCACGCCCGCTAACGGGAAGCGATAAGGTTTTGCCAGTGCGTCAAGCTCCACCATTGAGCGCCCTGAAATCAATGCCAATGCACCATCACTTGCGGTTGCCAGTAGCTGAAGTCCTTGCAGAATAGTGTCAGGCACGACGACCTGATCGGGATGCGGTTTGATTTCCGCCAGCGTTCCATCGAGATCAAAAAACCAGGCATATTTCGCGGATAGTTCAGGGGTTTCGGTTAACGGTTCTGTCACCCGGTTCTCCTCCTTCTCTTTTCTTATTGTGTTGCGCAGAACGCGCTTTACAGACATGTAAGTATAGACAGTGTGACGGGGGTCGCCATTTGCAACGAAGAACAGCCAACCGTTGTGGCGGCTGGCTGTGGTGGGAAAAAACGCTAAATTGTTGTGGAAAAAAGCATCAGACAGTGCGTTTCGCTTTTTGCTTGTAACGGTCGAAAATCACCGCTGCCAGCAGGATTAAGCCGCGAACTACGTACTGTGCGAAAGGAGAAATATTAAGCAGGTTCATGGCGTTTTCCACGGTGCCTAAAATTAAGATACCCGCCACCACATATGAGATTTTTCCGATGCCGCCTTTCAGAGAAACGCCACCTAAAACGCAGGCGGAGATCACAATCAGCTCATAGCCAATCGACGTCATTGGCTGCCCACTGGTCATACGTGAAGCCAGAATAATTCCGGCTATCGCTGATACCAGGCCAGAGAGAACAAAGATAATAATTTTGGTGCGAACAACCGGTACACCCGCCAGACACGCAGCCTCTTCGTTCCCGCCAATCGCCAGGGTATTACGACCAAAGGTGGTTTTATTCAGCAGCAAGCCAAAGATGATCAGACACGCGACGGTGAGCCAGATTGGCGCAGGCAGACCGAACCAGTTGGCGTAACCAAGGGCAAAGAAGCTTTCATCTTCGATACCGACCGCTTTACCGTCTGAAATGATGTACGCCAGACCTCGAACAATCTGCATCGTTGCCAGTGTCGTGATCAGGGCATTTATTTTGAGTTTGGCGATAACAAAGCCATTGACCAGACCACAGAGAATGCCCAGCAGCACCCCCGCTGCCACGCCAATCCACAGGCTTTCAGTCAGATTAATAACCACCGCCGTGGTGACACCCGCACAAGCAATTACGGAGGCGACAGAAAGGTCAAAGTCACCGGAAGCAAGGCAGAACAACATGCCACAAGCCACCATCCCCGACATGGAAATTGCCAGGCCCAACCCTTTCATATTAATGAAGGTGGCAAAATTTGGGACAAAAATGGCACAGGCGATAAAAAGCACAGCAAACACCACCAGCATGCCGTACTGATCCCAGATACGCCCGAAGCTGAATGACGACTTAGGTGCGCCAGAACCCGATGTAGAAACAGAAGACATCATACTCTCCTTACTCAGGCAACTGCCTGGCTGACTTTAGGCATCGCAAGGCTCAGTGCCTGACGCTCATCTGCCTGCTCGTGTAACAATTCACCGGCGATTTCGCCTTCCCGCATCACCACAACCCGGTCGGCAACGCCGAGGACTTCAGGTAAGTCGCTGGAGGCAAACAGCACCGCCACACCCTGCGCCGCCAGCGCATAAATCACGTTGTAAATTTCATGCTTAGCACCAACATCAATGCCACGCGTAGGTTCATCCAGCAAAATGACCTTCATCTCTTCCGATAACCAGCGGCCCAGAATGGCTTTTTGCTGATTTCCGCCTGAGAGATTCATGATCAGTTGCTCAGCGCCCGGCGTTTTGATGTTGAGCGAACGAATGTGGTGATCGGCATTGTTTTCTTCCCAACCGTTGTTGATTACACAACCGCCAAGCACATGTTTACGTCTGGCACTGATGTTGATATTGTCGCGAACGGAGTGCACGGGAATAATGCCTTCCGCTTTGCGATCTTCCGGGCAGAGCATCATGCCTGCGGCAATGGCGTGGCTCGGTTTACGAATATCGATCGGCTGTTGGTCGATATAAACCTGACCGGCGGTGATTTGCGTCCCGCCAAACATGCCTTTCATTAATTCGCTACGCCCTGCCCCGACCAGACCAAACAGACCGACAATTTCTCCACTGCGAACCGCCAGACTTATTGGCGTACGCACGCCTGGTGCTTTCACAGCATCAAGACGCAGCCGCTCCTCGCCATAACTACGCGGTTGCCAGCCGTAGATATCGCCAATGTCTCGCCCGACCATCGCCTGCACCAGTGCGTCGTGGTCAACCTGCTGCATATCGGTAAAGGTTTTGACATAACGCCCATCTTTAAAGACGGTGATGGCATCGCTGAGGGCAAATATTTCTTCCATACGGTGAGAAACGTATAAGATCACCCGCCCCTCTTTTCGCAGTTCACGAATAACGCGGAAAAGATTGTCGATTTCGCGGGCAGAGAGGGAGCTGGTTGGCTCATCAAAGGCGATAATTTTGGCGTTACGCGCCAGCGCTTTGGCGATTTCAACCATCTGCCACTGACCAATGGAGAGATATTTCAGCGGCGTGTCCGGGTCAATATCCATACCAAGATGTTTAATTTGTAAACCTGCCTCATAATTCAGCAATGAACGATTCACAATGCCGCCTTTATGCGGCAGCTGGCCGAGATAGATGTTTTCCGCGACGGTCATTTCCGGCACGAGATGCAGTTCCTGGTAAATAATCGCCACCCCCGCGTTAAGTGCTGCGGTCGTGTCGGAAAAGGACATTTCCTGCCCATTAATCACTACAGAACCCGTGGTTGGCGCATAGTTTCCGCTGAGGATTTTTAAGAGAGTTGATTTTCCTGCGCCATTTTCACCCATCAACGCATGAACCTGACCGGCATAGCAGTCAAAACTAATATCCGTCAGCGCCTTAACGCCGGGAAACGTTTTACCGATGCCGCGAAATGAGAGATACGGGGTAGACTGTTGCATAACGTCTCCGTGAATCACTGGTCGTTCACACCCCCTCTGCATCATGCAGAGGGGAATTTTTCCGGCAAATTACTTACCGCCTAAACCTTTTTTCTCCAGTTCTTCTTTAAAGTTGTCACGCGTGATCAGCACCACGTCGGTAACTTCGGTGAATTTGGTCGGTTCAACACCTTTTGCAACCCAGTTGTAAAGCATTTCGCTGGACTTATAACCATGTACGTCCGGGCTTGGCAGCAGGGAACCGTAGAAGCCGGTTGCCTGTGCCTTAGACAGTTCACTCACCGCATCCACACCGTTAATACCGATACCGATGATATCGCTCGCTTTAAAGCCCTGACCTTCCGTCGCGCGTACGCCGCCCAGCACGGTGCTGTCGTTCATACCGACAATCAGCCAATGTTTAACTTCCGGATGTTGAACCAGCATTGAGTTGGCAGCGTCAAATGCCCCCGGGATGTCGTTAGATTTGGTAGGTACCTGATAAATTTGTTTTTCCGGGAATCCTGCAGCTTTCAGCGCATCCATAGACCCCGTAGTACGGCGACGAGCCGTATCCAGTTCGTTGGAGGTAATCGCCATCACCGCGCTTTCTTTGACATCCCAGCCACGTTTCTGCATCTCTTTATACAGTTCCTGGCCCTGACGTTCGCCAATTTTGGTCGCAGCCATCATCACCAGCGGAACGGTATCCATTGGCTTACCTTTGGCGTTAACAAACTGGTCATCCACGGCAATGACTTTCATATCGTAGCCACGCGCTTTCGCCACGATGGCAGAGCCGAGTTTCGGGTCCGGAGTACAAATAACGAAACCTTTCGCGCCACTGGCAGCCAGGCTGTCGATAGCGTTCAATGTTTTTTCGCCATCCGGCACGGCAATCTTAATAACTTCAAACCCTAAATCCTTCCCGGCTTTATCGGCAAACTTCCATTCGGTCTGGAACCACGGCTCTTCCGGTTGCTTCACCAGGAAACCGAGCTTCAGGTTCTCCGCCATAGCGGATTGTGACATAACGGCTGCCAGACCAATGGCTGCCAGGGCTTTAGTAAATTTGTGCATGGTTATCTCCAGCTTTAGTGTCGTTTTGTGTAGGGCAAAAACGAATGACATTCGTTAAATTAATCGGAAAACAAAGCATTACCTTTTAACTAAAAGATAAGTGACTGTGTTGACATAGTTTTAGCGAGAAATTAATTCTCCATAGGAGAGCAATATCACATCGCAGAATTACAGTGAGAACGTGCATAAATTTAGCGGGAAAAGACATAAGGAAAAGCGAATTTGTCAGACAAATTATCGAGTGCACTGCAGAATAATCCATAAGATTAGCCTGGAAGTCCTTGTTGTCTTTGGTACCCATGCGGGATGTTTTCTTTTTAACCAGTCAATAGGCCTCATTACCTGGCGTTGAGTTTTTGCAATGGTGTAATAACCGCAACTTAAAGATGTGGAAAATGCGCGTCATTCATTTCGCCATTAATTATCACTGTACTCATTAATTAACAGAACACGTATAATGAGAGCCATATCGCAAAAATGAAAAAACGTTTTATAAAATCGTTGCTTCATCATGAATTCAAATTCATCGATTAATATCAACAAGATACAAAAAGCACCATCATTAAAATTCATTACAGTTACATTGATTTCATCAATGAAATGTAAAAATATATAAACTTGATGATTTAAGCATTTTCTTATACCCGTTCAGACGTTATTCTTATTTCAGATCATCGTCAGAATTGACTCCACGATCACATTTCGGACCGGCAGAAAGGAATTATTCTGCAAACAGTAATTATGGTGTTTTGATTTATCTTGCACCTCTCCACTTCTGGATATAAGGATATTAGGTATGGCAACCGCTGGAATGCTTCTCAAGCTCAACTCTCAAATGAACCGCGAGTTTTACGCATCCAATCTCTACCTTCACCTGAGTAACTGGTGTTCTGAACAGAGTCTGAACGGCACCGCCACTTTCCTTCGCGCCCAGGCACAGAGTAATGTGACCCAAATGATGCGCATGTTTAACTTTATGAAGAGTGTCGGCGCTACCCCCATCGTGAAAGCCATTGATGTTCCCGGTGAAAAACTGAACTCTCTGGAAGAACTGTTCCAAAAAACGATGGAAGAATACGAGCAACGTTCAAGCACGCTGGCGCAGTTAGCCGATGAAGCGAAAGAACTGAATGATGATTCAACCGTCAATTTCCTGCGCGATCTGGAAAAAGAACAGCAGCATGATGGCCTGTTACTGCAAACCATTCTTGATGAAGTGCGCAGTGCGAAACTTGCTGGTATGTGTCCTGTGCAGACCGACCAACATGTTCTGAATGTCGTGTCGCATCAGCTGCATTGATCATACATCGGCGCTAATGCATTGCGCCGATGAAGTTTTTGAGAAACCGCTGCCTCATTTTTTTGAAGCAGCGGTTTTTTAATGGGATTCGCCCTGTGGGGTAAACTTGAGTTCAATCAACGCGATGGCTTTTTGGATTGCACGCATGGTGACCGGGTCTGCGGCGGCGGGATGGTTAGTAAAGTCGATATTCTTCAGCTGGCTGGACATTTTTTCGCGAACTTCAACGGGCGCGATCACATCGAGAACATCCAGAATTTGTTTGATAACCAACTGGCAAGCAACCACATCAGAAACCAGTTCCTGATCGGCATTCAGCGGCTGGGACATCGTAAACTCCTGATAGCATTTTGAAAGCCGTTATAGTAGCGGCTTCACATCTTCAGCGATAGTCACATCCACCGTCATCAGAACACAAAAAAACCTGCCGGAGCAGGTTTTTTTGTTATCGGAACATATTGCCTGGCGGTACGTCTTTGAACGTCTTGCAATAGTTATTGAACATACTTTTCAGGATCTTGCGCAGTTTCATCGCGGTACTCCGACCATTTGTTATACAGGTGTTATTGTCTTTGCGTTTATAATATGACAACCATCACAAAAATCAATCTTTATGTGATGTAAATCACATAAATACCCCTTTAATGTTATAAAAATGATAATCAAAAAGCAGCCCCCCAATTTCTGACACATACAGATGGCAAGAAATAGCGCCTGCCAGGCGTCTTTTCCGGCCATTGTCGCAGCGCTGTAACGCGTAAAATACTGCTTTCTTTTACTCTTCTGGCTGGACCATGAGACTTCTGATTCTGACTCTTTCCTTAATAACGCTGACAGGATGTACGGTTACTCGCCAGGCCCATGTGAGCGAAGTTGACGCGGCAACAGGTATTGTTCGGTTGGTTTATGATCAGGCTTTTTTGCAGCATGCCCGTACCGATCGTTATGTCAGTCGCGGGATCGCCGATCGCGCATGCCAGCAGGCAGGCTATACCCACGCTATCCCCTTTGGTCAGCCAGTAGGCAACTGTAGCCTCTTTGCGGGTTCCTTATGTTTGAATACGGAATTCACTTTGTCATATCAGTGCCATCATTCCGCCTTCCCTGTCTTTCTCTAAACGTTTTAATCAGCGAGGGGGATCTTCGCTGATTAAATAAATAGCGGTAATGCGTTTTATTCCCATTCGTATTTTTAATAAATGATGTTTATATTTTACCTTTTGCAAATAATAAAATAACAAATTATAGTGACGCCACAGCAACAAATATAACCTTTGTGGAGCACTATCATGCTGAAACCAGAAATGATTGAAAAACTTAATGAGCAGATGAACCTGGAACTGTACTCTTCACTGCTTTATCAGCAAATGAGCGCCTGGTGCAGCTATCATACCTTCGAAGGTGCTGCCGCGTTCCTGCGCCGTCACGCCCAGGAAGAGATGACGCATATGCAGCGTCTGTTTGATTACCTGACTGATACCGGCAACTTACCGCGTATTAATACCGTTGAATCTCCGTTTGCTGAATATTCCTCACTTGATGAATTATTCCAGGAAACCTATAAACACGAACAATTAATCACGCAGAAAATTAACGAACTGGCTCATGCTGCAATGACCAATCAGGACTACCCAACATTTAATTTCCTGCAATGGTATGTTTCTGAGCAGCATGAAGAAGAGAAACTGTTCAAATCGATTATTGATAAATTAAGCCTGGCAGGCAAAAGTGGCGAAGGTCTGTATTTTATCGACAAAGAACTCTCTACCCTCGACACACAAAACTAATGCTCTCCGGCGGCAGGTTTTCTGCCGCCGTTTCAAATCAGTGACGGCAAATCTTACTCTGATCGGTTGAAAAACCTTCTTCTGAAGGTATAAATTTGCCTTTTGCTGCCAGAAACGCCACCAACTCTCCCGCAGTCATCCCTTCTGCCGAGCAGGTGTGAAAACGTGCCTGTTCACCAAAACGCGCTTTAATTGCTGCTTCCAGACTGGCATGCGTATATTGCTCGCCTGATTCAATCATCATATTTAACACTTCATGACCGTGAATAGAGTCCATCGTTCCTCCTCAAAAAAAGCCTAGCGTAGCGATTGCCGCTTATGAAGACTTTGCGCCAGCGCAGAACTGAACGCTTTTTATTGTACATTTATATTTACACCATATGTAACGTCGATTTGACGAATCAGCCGTTATGCCTTAACCTGCGCCGCAGATATCACTCATAAAGATCGTCAGGACAGAAGAAAGCGTGAAAAACAGAACTCTGGGAAGTGTTTTTATCGTGGCGGGAACCACAATTGGCGCAGGCATGCTGGCAATGCCGCTGGCTGCGGCAGGTGTTGGTTTTAGCGTCACGTTAATCTTGTTGATTGGGCTTTGGGCGTTGATGTGCTACACGGCGCTATTACTGCTGGAGGTGTACCAGCATGTCCCGGCAGATACCGGTCTGGGCACGCTGGCAAAACGCTATCTGGGACGCTACGGTCAGTGGCTGACGGGCTTCAGTATGATGTTTTTAATGTATGCTCTGACTGCGGCATACATCAGCGGTGCCGGTGAATTGTTGGCCTCCAGCATCAGCGACTGGACAGGTATTTCAATGTCGGCAACCGCTGGCGTGCTGTTGTTCACTTTTGTTGCCGGTGGCGTGGTTTGTGTCGGAACTTCGCTGGTCGATTTATTTAACCGTTTTCTGTTCAGCGCCAAAATTATTTTTCTGGTGGTGATGCTGGTATTGCTGCTACCGCATATTCACAAAGTGAATCTTTTAACCCTGCCGTTGCAACAGGGACTGGCACTGTCTGCAATCCCGGTGATTTTTACGTCGTTTGGTTTTCACGGTAGCGTGCCGAGTATTGTCAGCTATATGGATGGCAACATTCGTAAGCTACGCTGGGTGTTTATAATCGGTAGTGCGATCCCCCTGGTGGCATATATTTTCTGGCAGGTGGCGACGCTTGGCAGCATTGATTCAACAACCTTTATGGGATTGCTGGCTAATCATGCCGGATTAAACGGGCTGTTACAGGCATTACGCGAAATGGTGGCCTCTCCGCATGTTGAGCTGGCGGTGCATTTATTTGCTGATTTAGCCCTCGCCACGTCATTTCTCGGCGTTGCGTTAGGTTTATTTGATTATCTGGCAGATTTGTTTCAACGTTCAAATACCGTTGGTGGACGATTGCAAACTGGTGCAATTACCTTTCTGCCGCCGTTGGCATTTGCACTGTTTTATCCACGAGGATTTGTGATGGCGCTGGGTTACGCCGGTGTGGCGCTGGCGGTACTGGCATTGATTATCCCTTCGCTGTTGACCTGGCAAAGCAGAAAGCACAATCCTCAGGCGGGTTACCGGGTGAAAGGTGGTCGTCCGGCGCTGGTGGTGGTGTTTCTCTGTGGTATTGCTGTGATTGGCGTGCAATTTTTGATTGCGGCAGGGTTGTTACCAGAAGTGGGGTGATTAGATCTTATTGGGTGCCAGAATTAACGCTGACACCCAATTTGACCTCTTAATGCAGGCAGCACTGCTTAAATTTCTTACCACTACCGCACGGGCAAGGATCGTTACGACCCGGTTTCTCTTCTGCTTTGATAGGTTGCTGAACAGCTTTTTCCTGCGGATGCGCCATCCAGTATGCATGTAAATCAAGCGCCGCCAGTCGAATGGCATCTACGCTCTCTTCAAACGCTTCTGGCGACATCTTCTCAACCCGCTCGAAGTTTTCCTCAGTACCGTGCAGCGCAATCGCCTCCAGCGCTGGTTTTAACGAATCGGGCAACGTTGACCAGTCAGAAAGTGCCACGCCCCGCATATAGCCAAAGCACCACTCCTCAACAATCGTCAGCTCGCTGCCATCGACTTCTCGCAAGCCGAATAACGGCTCAAACTGCTCCGGGAATTCGTTCAGACGCTCTGCGGTATCGGCCATATGTTGAAAAGCCAGGTTCATAAAGCGCGTCATCTCTTTCTCTGACGCCCAGCGCGGCACATAGTCAGCCCCACCCCACACGGCAACCAGCCACTGTGCCGGTTCAATCTCTTGCGGAGAACTCAACACCGCCGTCAATAAACCGTCCAGCTCCGCCACATCAAGAATGGCGTGGTCAGTGTTGTATTTGGTCAGAATATCGTCCAGCCATTCCAACTCACTTTCGTTTAACGGTCCCGTTTTCATACGCTTTTCCTTGTGGTTCTCAACTCGCCAGCACCTATCTTACATGCCGGTCCGTATCAGAGATACTTTTTGAGTGGCTTTGCCGGTGATTAAAAATTAAGGAGGGTGTAACGACAAGTTGCAGGCACAAAAAAACCACCCGAAGGTGGTTTCACGACACTGCTTATTGCTTTGATTTTATTCTTATCTTTCCCATGGTACCCGGAGCGGGACTTGAACCCGCACAGCGCGAACGCCGAGGGATTTTAAATTGTTCGTTTTGTGCAATAAATTCAAATGATTATGGTAAATTATCCGGACATAATGGTGCGTGTGAATATCAAATAATCATATAGTTATGACACGTCTTACTCATCATCTTCTGAAGGTTTTTGGCAAAAAATGGTGATGTTTTGCGCCTTGATGTGACCAAACAGTCAGGAGCAAAGTGAGGTAAAGGGGTATGAGAAAAACTCACATACCCCAACACAAATTAAAACGCAGTTGGGTGAATGCCATATTCACCGTTTGATCCATACCCTATGCGATACATCAAAGTACGATCTGTTGTCACCTTGCCCGCCTGCTCACTCATACCACCGCCACATACCCCTTTAGGCCACGCGCTGAAGACATGATCACCAATCGTTGGGTATACAACGACTTTCTGAGCTGTACCTAAATCTGCCACCTCTTTACCATCAACATAAACACGGGAAAAGCACGCGCTTCCAAAGAACCCCGAGTCACGCTTGATGATCACCTCTCCCGTACCGTCTCGTTTTTCGAGTAACACGGTACTGATAATTTGTTTTTCAGGAACAGGAGTGGCTTGTTCATTTGAGACAGGTTTTGTAGCACAACCGACAAGAGCAAGCATAATCCCACAGGCAAGAGCATTTTTAACGACCATGTTTGAAAACTCCCAATATTAAAAAATGTCAGCATCTAACGATAACAACGTTCAGCACCAGAGACTCTTCGTTCTCCGGCTTACGCCTAAAAATATCGCAGGAGCCGTTTGCAGTCGACAGTCGTTAATACTAAATTCATACCCGCCACCGGCTCGCCGAGCCAATTTACTCCAGAGACAGCCGAACCGAAAAGCCGTTTTCAGCAAGCGTCAGGCTCAGCGTGTTGATAGTCCAGTCCCGGTCCTCCTCGGTCCCGAATCCTTGAGTTGTGACTTTGCATTCTGCTGTCAGCGACACTAAATCGAGCGTCGCTGGCGTCGTGTACGTCATAGAGAACTCTTTTTTAGCTGCACCGCCCTTAAGCCCTGGTGCAGCTTCTTTCGCTGCGTCGAGCGACGGCTCCACTGCTGGCCACTCGATTACAGGATCGCCGCCACTGCCTGTACGCAATTCTTTAATCTGCCCTGTTGCCGTATCGTGGTATTTGATCAGATACGTCGGCTCCGGATTTTCGCCACCGCCGCCACTATCACCGCTTTGTCCATTTCTCGAATAGCCCCAGCTGGAGTTATCACGACGAGTTAGCGTGTAGTGCTGGAGCGGAGCACCGCTAACTGATTCGCCCGCGCCGCGCGGCAGAAATATCCAGTACCCTCCTGCGGGTTTGCTCACCGCATCGAATCGTGTTGCTAGTCTCGACATCAGGTGCATATCTGACTCACCGACTTGATCGAGCTGCGTGATAATGTTGTCTGCAAACCGCTTTGATACGCGAGGTTTTAGCCCGTTATCGCTCGCTATTGTTGCAACGATATTGCTGACAGTGACGTCGCTCCAGGAGCGAGTTTTTTTGCTCTGAACTGTCGGAGAGCCTTTTGATGCGTTCATCGGAGCTGCTTTTGCTGTGAAATCAACTACCCGGGGTTCACCGCCACTGCTCGCACCATCAACGATGTATACACCCTTATCAATTATCTGATTACCGAAACCGAGCCCAATACTGATTTTTACTCCGCGGGCCGGAATTTTCAGAGTTTCAGAAACGATTGCTACGCGTAATTCGTCTGTCTGTTTACTCGAACCACCATAATCTGTGAGCGTGATATTGATCAAACCTTTTCTTATTTTATCCGTGATGTTTTCATTATCAGCAGATATATAAAAATTGGGCTTCCATGCTTCCACGCCAGTATTTACGTAATCACTCATTCATCAATCCCATAATTGCGTTTCTTTTTTAACCGGTTCGGGGTCGATTTCTGGTAAAACAATTTTTTCTCCTGCACGAAACACGGCATACATATCCGTTACGCCGTAATTTAAAACCTGATATAACACGGTTTCTGTCGTTTTTGCTGTTCTCCCGTAGACAGCAAGGCAGATCTGATCGAGACGGTCACCGTCCCGTGTAGTGTATGTAATCATTTGGGGCCCCATTAATTAAAAGGATTTCATAATGAGAATTAATTTTAGTAGTCGGAGAGGTATTAGTATTTCGGCATCAAAAAAAATACCATCAGGTTGTTTTACATTTATGCTCGTAGTTTTTTTTATTATTTTTATACTTGTTAAGTGCTCTGATAGCGCTTGATTTTGTATTAATCTAGCGAAGCTCCATAATATTCGAGCGTGAGTGAAAAGTCCTGCGATTTTGGGGTTCCGCCCATCAGAAAACTGTTTTGCGTTTCTGTTAACTCCCTGATAACCCAGTACCCCTTCACCTCCCCGGTCCCCAGCACCAGTTGCTGGGGTTCTCCCGAGTTCCCCAGTGCCCGCAAATCTGTTAACAAGCCAATGCCACACCCATCAAGGAATAACGCGTTTATTTTCCCATCGATCGTGATTGTGGGGTTCGGTCGTCCGGTTATCTGCAATGCGTCGTTTTTCCCGAATCGTGTTTGCTGAGCCCAGCGCCAGGCGTCACTACGTTGCAGTTTGTTGTACGCTACTGTTGATATAGCAAAAATGAAATCACCCACGCCCAGCATGATATCCTCAGCACCGTTTATCGCATCACTCATTGTCACCCCGCCGCCGCTGGTTTATCAAACATCGCACCACGGTTGTACGAACTCGCAACTTGTCTCAGCCCGTCGAGCACACCTGATGCAGCAGCCTGCTGTGTTGATTGTGGATCTGCCGCTCCGATAATATTGATTTCAATTTTATTGTTTTGCTCTGGCGCTGGAGTTGCGACTGCCTGTCTCAGCGCTTCAATATTCAACGTTGCTGAGTTTTGTGATTCAGGCGTTGAGTCTTTATTTATTAATCCAGTAAACGGGTTAGCAAATGAGAGCATTGATTCAGCCTGTGATTTTGCAGGCGCAAGACGCTCAGGGTGTCGCATATTATCTACGGCTTCGTCGGCTTTTGCTTTTGCTACATTATCTGCTGCCAGTCCTGGATTCGGTGAATATTTACCACCACTATCCATGAATTCCTGATACGCTTTATTATATTCTTCGTTATATACGCGCTGTTCCTCGTCTGTTTTCTCGTCCGGAATTAACCACTCAAGTTTTTTTGCTACTGCCCAAATTATTTTTCCGAATTTAACGCAAGCTTCGCCAAAACTGACTATCCCCTCCCACATTTTTTTCATGCTTTCGGGCTTTACCCACTCAGTAATTGTGTTGACAAATCCGCCCTGATTGTCCTTAAACCATGCTGTAAATGTTTCGCGTACTGAGTCAAACGTCGGCGCGAGTTCCCCCCCGATTTTACCGAGTGTATCTGCAAGCCCCGACGTAATAGAGCCCCACAGATTTGTCACTGATACATGCGCACGCGCCGCTCCTTCCGCACCCTCTTTTGTTAACAGATTCGATTTTTGCGCGTCGGCCATTGTCTGTTCCCAACTTTTACCAGTGGCCTTCATATACGTCATGATTTTATTAGCTTCGCCCCCCATGAGCTGGTCAGCAAGACTCGCCGCTTGCTTCTCATCTTTCATTTCAGAGATGCGACGCATAACCTCATTAAACTGTTTTTCCCGATCCCAGCCAGCCATTCGTTTTTTCGTCAGGCCGATTTGAAACAACATGGGATTCAGGTTTTTTTCGTTTCCGATTTCGCCGATTTTATTTGTAAGTTCTTCTGACAAATCCCCGATATTTTCGCCGTTAAGCCCGGCTGCTTTACCGATATTGTCCCACGCAGCGTATTTTTCGACGCCAACCCCGTAGGACTTCGCCAGACCGAGTTTTTCTGACGTCTCTGCATTCATTGCCAGCGCACCAGCAGCAGCACCGCCGATGAGCCCCGCCGCGCCAAGTGTCCCCCATTTGATGCCTTTTCCTGTTGCCTTTATCGTTCTTGCAGTCGCTCCACCGCCCCATTTTGCAGCCCCTTTTGCGCGCCCCGTCCACTTCCCCAGCCGTTGTTTTTTAGCAAGCTGAGTATTCAGCGCCTCCTGGTCCTGCGTTGTCGCTTTTATTCGACGGTCCAGCTTTTGATACTGAGCAGATAAATCAGAAACGTCTTTACCTGCCAGTTTCATTGCTGCGATTTTGTCTTTTAATTTATCCTGACTTTTCGTTAATTTCCCGACAGTAGACGACGTCTGCCGAATCGCATCATTGAGTTCTGTTGTACCGCGACGAAACGACGGGTCTATTCGCCCACCGAATACAACCTGCGTTTTAAAGTTTTGAGAAATAGCCATCGATTTTCATGACCTCGTTTACATAGAAATTAAAAACCCGGTACGGCAGGTCCATTTGCGTATCGGGCGGGATGGCAAGTTTTTTCGCAATAAACGGAATCAGAATAACTATATCTGATGTCTGTCTTTCGGGGGCTTTACCAGTTCGTTAAACGCAGCCTCCATTTGATCGTAATCGCACGCAGGCAGTGCATATAAATCCTCTCGATCCAGATTTGCCAGGCGCGCCAGCATTGTCGCTGTCCGCTCTTCAAGACCACTTTTATCGTTACTGAACATAATGCGGTCGCGTAATTTTGGTTCGCGAATAGTAATTGTATCGCGGCTCTCGCCCTTAATAATAAATGGTCGAGAGAGCGTAATAGTCATACTGTCTAATAATGATTCCATTTTATTTGCCTTTTAATATACATGGAGGATTCGAGCAACGCCCGCAAGGACGTCAACACCATTAATTACTCGTTTCATTTTTGCTGGATGAATCTCGTAAATAATTTTTCCATTTTGAACTCGTTTATAATAACTCGGCGCAATCGTTACTGATTGCCCAACTGCTGATTTTGAATCAGTCCCCTGAGCGTCATCAGTGATTGCCGTAATAAGACCCTCGTAGGTATCAATACGCTCAAAATTTATTCCATAGGAGTCTGTGTACGCACTACGAATTTCAAACCGCGTCCTGACTCCCGGTATTAACCCGAAATAGCTCATAACACCAGAATCAGAACCAGAAACTTTAAAACTGGCTGACATTTTCTCCATCCCCCCATCCAGTGTTATGGCTGTATCCATCGAGCCTGTTTTAAACTCGTCCTCAATTATTTTCATATCAACAGGAGTATATTCAGTACAATTTAAAACCCGTTCACCTTGCACGAATAGCGCAAACGCGCGGTAAGCGTTGCTATCTGACATATTTACTCTCCGAATTATCAGGCTGTTTCTTTAAAAAGTGAGGCCAGTGCTTCAACTGTATAGTCATTATTAATGCGGTACATTAACGTAATTGTTTGTGCCGGAGATTTCGGACCAAAATCAACATTAATATAAAGATTACCAGCGGCCAGACTTTCTTTTGTATTCAGCTCACCGTCTAACCACGCACGCCCTCCGTTAATCGCGCCCTGCTCCTCTAATTTGTGCAGATATGCGTTTATCGACTCGACAACGTCTGTTCCGAGGTGCAGGTCTATCGGACGATCAATAAAATCGGTCATCATTGCCCGGGCTATAGAATCCTCAATTACGTCAGCTGTTCGACGAACGCATTCAAAGGACCATTGGGGACTGAGGCTACACAGATAGTTACCCCAGTGCCGGAACCCGTCATAGCGAATAATTGTGCTGACCTGACTGGCGTTCAACAGGTTCGCTGTGCAGTTTGTCTCACCAATAATAAAATCGTCGACTTGTTCAAGCCCCGTAACTCCGTAGATGTTTTGGTTCGATTTACTCCACCAGAATCCTTTTTCATTATCAATTCTGGCTCGTAAACCAGCAGCGATAGCTGAATACGGACGAGATAACCCACTAACATCGCTCGTAGAATAAACACGAGGGCGCAGAATTTCCATTCTGCCGCCGTACCTCTGACGACGATTCACAACGTCAGCAGGCGTAGCGCCTCGCGGTGAATCGATATACCCAACACCTCGTAATTTATTTGTCACCACTTCAAGTTGTTCAGCGATATAATCGTTAGCACTATAATCTGGAGCAATTAAAATTCTCGGAGTCACTTGATTTATTTGTGCAGACGTCAACAATGCGTTAATCCCGTTAACGACGTTCTGCCTCATTTTTGTTTCGTCGTTGTCTTCTTCAACGCGGACAACAACAATAATAGCGTCATCCTGATTTAGTATTTCAGATACAGCGGGAGGAAGGGTGCCAGACCCACCGAGCAATCCAGCTTTTTTCTGACTGCCTGCAATTACCGTCGGAATATTATATTTGAACGATTCGTCTTTGCCACCTGATAAATTTGTTGGAGGAAGAGCGAACACAGTCCCCGTTCCTGCGTGATCACCACCGAATGTGACATTAATATATTCCCCGATTTGTAGCCCTTCTTTATACTGCTGGTTCTGATCATACATTTTTGACGGAGTCATCGCGCCGTCTGTAAGCATTGTCAATTTTCTCGATCCGTCAGGCAGTGTACTATATCCTGGAGTTGCTACATTCCCGTTAATACCGAGATTGACGATTTCGACAATCCAGTTGTTTCCGTCGGCCCCTGGCGTGACAGTTGAAAACTGAACAAGATTATCTGCGAGTTCAGATCCCCATAGTAGTGATGCGCATGTTGGGGCGCTCGCATCCGGGGCCGTGCCGACGATACCGATAACGGAAATATCGACCGTGCTGATCTCTTTTGTTCCGTCGTCGTATTCGAGCGTGCGTGGGCCGTGCAAAAAATTAGTGCTCATTTATTTTACTCTCCTGATTCGATTATAATTGGAGCCACATATTCAGCAACATCACCAAATTCACCGGCCACAGCTCGCCCGTATAGATTTCTACCGTATAATGTGGAATCGGTTTTAGATGCGGTAAATAAAATATCACTACCGATACCTCTGATATCACAATTAATATCAATACTATTGCCTGATGTGCTAGAATAACGCGGTAATTTTATATTTGAAAAATCATCATCTTTAAACATTTTATTTAGGCCACTCTAATGAAATTTGTTGCAAAACTCGCTGTAAAAATATCTTCGGCATTACCGTCTGTCGGTTCGGAACTCGACGGCATATACCCTGAGAGCGCCCACAGGCCAGGCAGGGATTCTGCTGAAAATCCTATACTAATAATAACGTCGCTAATTAACTGCGCATTTCGTCTATATGTATACGCAGGAAAAATCAATGAACCTGCAATAGTATCCCCGGGTTTATAGTGCATAACAGTCTCGTTACTAAATCCAAATCCTGCATAAACAACTGAGCCGACAGCTGCAAACGCAGGCACCACCGGTGCAGGGTCATCGTTAGCATCAATTAAATTGTCAATGTCTTCTTTGGTGTAATAATCATCAAGATTGACGCCGATATTTTCCCGCGCCGTTTTTTGCGCCGCCGCGCCTTTATCTTTGATTTCAGATAAATTTTTGCTTATCTGCAAATAACGCTTATCTGCATCTGTCTGACTAATTCCACTACTATTATCAATAATAACGTTAACAGTAGACGTGCTGGACACCGCGAGTGTGTATTTATACGTGATTGAAATCAACGCACCGTTACTGTCCGTCGGTTTCAAAATATCCGGTGAACGTGCAACTGAGTACAGCTCCCCTTTATCTGTTAATATCCCCACCTCGCGGATGGTATAACCGCCGGTTTCCGGCGGTACGTACAGTGTAAAAATGACCTGATTACCGCTATTTTCTGACGATTTAATATCTCCGCGATACGTCTCGTGAATTAATGCTGTTCGGGCCGGGTCTGGCGTCACGTCGCCGTTTCCGTTTGCGTCACCAATAACGAATTTATTCAGCACCACGGGTACACCCGATGCCAGCGCAGCGGCTTCAAGTTGCGCCCCCCGGTCTGTCAGCACCGCATAAACCTGGCTCGCGCTCACTTTCAGATTTGATTTTAATTTAGCCATTAGGTCCAATCTCCACTAACAGACTCACAATTGGTGAGCCTGATATATATAATCCGCCATTTAATTTCACGCCACCATCACCATCGGCTGGTATATCAACATCCAATTTTGCGTAAGGACTTCCGGCAATAAAAAACTCACCGTCAACACCTGTTTCGAAATTTATTTCCTTTAATAATGAACGACAATTTTTTGCATCAAATATTTGTGCAATAAATGTATTCAATAGCTCTAAATCTAACCCCATACTTTTTAGCAGATATATTTTAATTGCGAATGTATACGGGTCGTCCCTGGGTGTGGCTTCAAACCACTCTCTCATTTTGCTCTCAAATCCAACTGTTAATAACGCTCGTTCAACAGCTCCACGCGTTCCGCGGTGCTTGTTCTGCCACGCAGCTGCTTTAATAATTTCGCGTTTTTGCTGCTCGCTCCAGTCGGGGTTCCAGTAGGTGACGGCGTATTCCCACGCCAACCACGGCAACAGATTTGCAGGACACAAATCGGGATTTTTAATAATTCGAATATCGCCAGGCAGATCGCCAACGTGAGATAAAACAGATTCCAGCGCTCTCTCGGGGGTTATTGCGTTCGGAGGCAGTACGCTTTGACTTGTCATGGCTACCCCATTTGCACGCTGAGTTTGATTTCTGTGCAGTGCGGGGCCTGTCCGACGCCAGCGATCACATCCTCTGTTGGCGATATCAGAATCACACGCTCAGTGCCGTCACGGTGTATCGCATCGTAAATTCCCGACAGGGCTGCTGTCGCCCCGATTTTATGTTGTGTAGCCACGTATATAGCTAAATCGCTTTGTGCACCGTTGAGCAACACGTTCTGATCGGGACCGAGCCCCGCTACGATAACGGCTTCAACCCGGTAATTCAGGTTCGACGCAGGTTTTACTGTCACGAAATCAGTTAGTGGCCGAGTGTCGTCAGGAGACAGGGCCGCGTTCACTGTATTCAGTAGTGATTGTGGCGGAGTGCCGTCGCCGGTTCGCGACAGGACATACATATCGACGTATCCAGGCTGGGTCACGGGGGGGCCGTATGCCTGAGCAGACAAAACGTCTGGATCACTCGATAGCGCGAAATAGTTATAGGCGTTCGTACTGCCGGCAGTATTCCGCGCGTACCACGATAGCTGTATGCGATGACGATACTCGTCGTCACTCTCGTAAACCGCCTCAGTCGGGGGAATTACATCGGGATTAGCTGGCGTTATCAACAGCCGCAGGCAGTCAAAATTAACGCCAATCTGGTCGAGGTCACTCCCTTTTGCAAACGCGAGCAATACAGCGAGCATCCCCTGATTTACCCGGGCTGTAATAATGATTTCTCTGTATGCAACTATTTCCAGCAGTTTAACGGCCGGGTCTGACTCCAGGAGTGCGTTAAATTGTGGATATAATATCTGCAGCTCTGACAGTAGATTAGATTTAACATCTGAAAATAACGGGGTTTTAACGAATGCTGGCGGCGGCAGCAGACTCATATCAATAGTTTTCACTATCGAACTCTGAACTGTTGATGTTATCAAAATATCAGCTCCATATTATTAAACTCTAATCGCTGTTGTGTTTCGATATCTGTTGCGATAATTAATATTGTTATTTTCCCGATATCCACTGCTAACACATTTATTCTGTCAATTCTGACGCGTGGTTCCCAGCGTGCTATTGCTCCTGCACTTTCCATTATTATTCTCATAGCAAGCGACGGATCAGTGGGATTATCAACGAGGTCAAATAATTTGCAGCCGTATTCCGGCAACATTACACGGGTTCCCAGCGGGGTCGTTAAAATATCAACGATAGACTGACAAATGTGATCAGTCCCCGATAAAGACTTACCAGTGTTACGGTCCATTCCAAGCATATTTACGCCATTGGTTGATTTGGTTTATCTGTTTCTCCGTCAGGGCATATGTGCGTATGCCCGTTATATGTAATACGCATCTCATTCATTGTGCCTTGTCGGTCCTGTACCTCTTGCCCTGCTAACACACTACCGCGAGTTGTGATATTACCGGTTCCACCGTTATCTCCAGTGACAGAAATATCGTTACGGAATATCGCTAATTTATCTACTACTAATGTCTCGGTAATATGAGTTGGACCAGCTAGTGTTATCCCACCCGGAGCCCACGCACTGATTGTTTGAGCTGTCAGCGATATTTTGTTCGCAGCAGTAATACTAACAGAACTCGTTGCTATAACGTTCACTAAATCAGCATGTGCGTTAATTGTGTCTGTTGCTGTCACATTAATAATATCAGCGTCTGCGTTAATTAATTTTCCACCGTGAATATTGACAACATTTTCGCTATTAATAGTAACGTCTGCACGTCCGAATATTTCTATTTCAGACTCACCGAGTATTTTTACTACGCCGTCCGGTACGCCCTGCCATGTCAGAGTGTGATTTTTTGTGTTATACGTCATCGTAGCCCCATCACAGTATGCAGTGACATGATCATGGGGGTCATTGCTTGGCGGAGCTTTGTCGTCAATGTGCAGCCCGAGCATAACTACACCATTACGCGTGTCCCCACCCTCAGAAACAACAGTAACGGGATCGCCCACTGATGGTGCGCTCCAGTCGACGCGTTCTGAGGTGGCGTGAGTAAACCACTGCAGCCAGCCTGACTGGTGTTCACCACCAAATGAGACTCGGCAGCGGGGAGGATTCATTTTAACTGCAGCTATCGTGCCGCGTTTAACTGCGTCACGCAGCCTGCGCGCGTTCTCCGCTGCAGCATATTCATCGTCCGATTGGGCCATAATAGTCGCCCTCATGTTCTGCGCCGATATCTGGCGCTATTCCGACATATAAATTTTTCAGGGTTCCCTGTGATGGGTAATCGAAAATATCTGGACCAACGCCTACAACCTGCGTGAACGACACGCACTGAACTGAATGCGAACCGACTGACTGCCCGTTTTTAATCCAGTCGCACGGTTCCGCGTCGCTGAATTTTGCCGGTTTAGTTCCGGGACCGAACATTCGCCCATTGATCCAGCTCGTCATATAGAGCGCTGCATTCTGCGATTTCAGTCCGTACTGATCAGCTGCAAACTCCCGCAGCAAATACAAATTACACGACAGCTCGACTGACTGAATTGAGCCTGGAACCGATTCGTCACTCTGTGACCAGTTGCTGATTTCCATGAACAGAGCTGGCGTTTCAAATCCTGCCGGAATTTCTGGATAAATGCCGAATGTTTTGATGAACGGTATTTGTAAAACCGCGCCTTTAACGCGATCAAGATATTCGTCAAATGCATCCAGTCCGCTCATAATCGTTTCCCTGTTTTTGGGTCTACGTGGACATTACCTTTCACGCGACCACGCAAGTCCTGTTCAAAAAAACCTATGAACACGGTGCCAATGTTTTCAAAAATATAATCATCGATAGCATCCTCCAGCGCTTCGTGCACCGGTACGCGAGCCTCTTCGATTCCTCCGCGAGCCAGTCGAATCCAGACACTTTTCGCACCGTAGCGTTTCGCTACGAATGAATCGGGCCAGCTCATCATCGCCAGCCCCGCGCTCCTGGGGGTAAACGTTGCGCCGCGAGCGCCTTTTTTTGTTTTCAAAAACAGACCGGTCTCAGGATCGCGAGGCTGTTTTTGCCTCCGTGGATTTTGTAATCGCCCCTTTAGCTCAGATACCCGGAAATCATTCAGACCGTACCAGAGCTTGGCGCTGCTCAGGTCTCCTGCAGTTTCTTTTGATATGTTCCGGATTTTGACGAACGGTTTTACGCGTTTTTCTGCGGCCTTACGCCCTTTAACCGCCAGCGATTCGATGATCATTCCCACCGAGACCCGGTGCATATGTTTTGCAGTTCGGTTCAGTGCCCTGTTGTATGCCATTAACATTTGATGTTGCGTCGCGCTGATTTCGACTCTGAGCTGCTCCAGCGCCGAAACATCGATATCGAACATCTGCGCGTTACTACGTAAATCAGCCACGGTTCCCCCCTTAAGTGGGACCACGGTCCCACTTAGTATTTTGAATACTCGCTGTTTTCGCTGGACGTATGAGGCTCTAAAAAAATATTCGTGAGCCCGACGCCGTCTGCTTGTGGCTCTTTAACTACGTAATCGGTCCAGCCAGACCAGGTAACAGAGCCGTCAGCAGCGATACTGCGCTGCTTTGGGACCTGGACAACGTCACGCGCAACAACGCCAGCGACGTCGTCTGAGAGCGCCGTCAGGCTCGTTACTGTACCGGTAATAAAACCGGCATGAGGAACGTCAACGCGCGCGTAAGGCTCGTTAAAAATAGCGATAACGGGGTCGGTTTTACCGCCTAATTTGATTGGCCGTCCCCACTCACGAATCATCTCTTCGTCGCCAGCCCGGAGGTCATCGTAGTAGCTCATAGAGCGTAAACGTGACCAGCTGCGATGAGGTCTGCGACTTCAGGCGAATCGACAATAATTTCACGGCCTTCGGCAACAATCTCGCGAACACGACGCCCGTTCACGTAGTGATAAATATCCAGTGTGTTACGCAGCTTTACGCGACGCGTAATTAATGCGATTTTCTGCTCTTGTGACTGTGAAACGATGGTGCTCGTAATTGATTGAGCGAGATCGCTATCAGTCCCGGGCGCAGTATTCACCGCGATCTCGATGCCTCCCGCGTCACCAGATTGCTCATTCAGAATATCGAGCTCTGACTCAGCACCGGCGACGATTGATTCAAGTTCCGCAGTAGTCCCGCTACGCGGTAATTCGCGACCGAGCTGTGCGCTCAGATCGTCGATTCTCGCCAGCAATTCTGTTTTTGTGCTCATGTTGATTCCTTAACAAAAAAGAGCCTTTCGGCTCTTACGCGATTTTTACGACAACGAACGCGTCGGCATCCGTGAGGACCATTGCTGGCGCGGATTGCGTCATTGTTTGCGTCACTGCCGGATCACCGGTAGTGGTCCAGACTTTTGGATAGCGCGTCGCTTCGCAAATACCCTCTTTCAAAGCGTCTTCGTCCTGGATTGCGCCATAAGTGCGGAGTCCGCGATTTTTTGTGTTGCCCAAAATCATCGTGCTATCCGGCATATAACGCTTTTCAGTGCCTGTCTCTGGATCGATGTATTGTCCTTTGTAGACAAACAACGCTGTGTCGCCGTAATAGCCCTTAAAGCTAACGACGTCGCCCAGGTTTTTCAGCGCGACTTCGAGCTGGCTGTTTGAGCCACGGCGCGTATCCAGTGCCGTCCAGAACTTTTTAAAACGCTTCAACTGCTTCCAGGCTTTACCATCCATAATGATGACGTTAACAGCACCGGATGCAAGGTCCGCATAAGATTCGATATCGTCGCTCGGGTCATACGTTTCCGCATCCTGAGTCGACCAAGCTGTCGAACCGGACTGAGTGACGTTATTCGTCGCGCTGCGGCTCATGTCGATCTCATAGGTCTCGATATTGCTGCCGGAAACTGTGTATTTACCGTACAGAACAGCCTGTACCGCCTGATATTCTTCGAGCTGGCTGATGCTCAGTTCCTCATCGAGCAGGTTCTGCATGATGAGTTTGGCGCGACGAATTACGGGAGTTAATGGCTCACTAATCGGCTCTCCGCCGGCGCGCTTGATGCTCATATTCGGATTGATCGTGTGTTTCGGCTTCGTGTAACCCGGTTTGAAATGGTTCGTTGAATAGCCGCGAGTGCGGTCAACTTTGCCGGTGATCATCGGCGCGCAGTACACAGCCATATTCACTTTTCCCGGGATTTTATCCAGAAAAACCTCTTCGCTCGTAAACGTGTATGTCTCACGGAAAAAAAGTCTTAAAAATAACGGATTGAACTTAAATACCTGCTGTGTCGCGGTAATGAGTTCTGACGTAGTAAACGAATCGCTCATTTATATATCCTGTATAAAAAAACCGCCCGGAGGCGGCTTGTTTTGAGTTTTTTTTGCTATCAGCCGACGCTGACTGGCGTACCCGCAAACGCTGATTTGCGTTTAGCTACGTCGGTAACAGTACCCCAGTTAATCGCCGTATAACGGAACGAGCCTGATTTGTAGTACGAGCAGTCTGCAGAACTTGCACCAGTGTTTACCGCTGTTGCCGTCAACCCAATGGCCTTTCCTACTGAACCATCCCAGACCTTGAGCGTCCCAACGCTTGTATCGAGCATAATCGGAGTCAATCGTGGAACGTTGATCCCACCCTGAAAATGGCCAATAGTCGTAACAACAAGATCTGGACCCAGAATAAAATCGTCCGGACTGTATGTTTCAGTTGTCATTATTCATCCCCTAAAATTGAACGCCCTGCCGCGACGAGCATCGAGACGTTTGCGGTTGTTCCTATTACCGTCGTGCTGCCGGCATCCTGAATAGTCGCCGGTGATTCAGTGCTCATTAGTGTATCGAGCGCCGTTTCTGTCCGCGCCTGCGCCGTTTGCGGTGCTGCCGCAAGGACCACCTGTGCCTGTTCGACGGTCATCCCGGGGACGCCGGCGAGCGCTTTTGCCTGCGCCTCGCGCCCGACCGCTTCGGGACAATTGATGATGGCCATCACGCGCGCCAGTTCGCTCGATGCGGCGTCCGCGCGAATCTGCTCCGTGTTGAACTCAACCGGCGCGTCCGTAGTCGTGGTCGCGGTTTGTTCTGTGGTCGTGGTCTCCGCCGTGGTTTCTGTTGTACCTGGCATAAATCGCTCCATTTTTGGTTTCAGTGCGTCGGCCATAACTGCGATAGCGTCCGCGTAATTAACGAGTTGATCAGCGAGACCAGATTTAATCGCGTCCGCGCCGATAAATACTGCAGCTTCCGTGGCCAGCACCCTGGATTTTTTCAGCCCGGTATAATCCGAGACTTTTTGCGCGAACTGCTCGCGCGTGCTGTTAATACTCAGCTGGAATTCGTCGCGAACGTCGTCGGGCAGCTGGGAATACGGGTTCCCGTCGACTTTGTGCGCGCCGGCGTAAATCAGCGTCACGTCAACGCCGGCAATCTCCAGCGCCTTTTCGACGCAGCGGTGAGCCATCAGGACACCAATTGAACCAACCGTGCCGGTCTGCGTTATCAGCCGGCGCGAACACGCTGACGCCAGCAAATATGCGGCGCTGCAGGCCGTATCGCTGGCCAGCGCCCACACCGGTTTTTGCTCTCGCGCCCGGGCGATTAAATCAGCGGTATCAAACGCGCCGGCGACCTCACCACCTGGGGAGTCAATATCCAGCAAAATCCCCTTAACATCGGGATCAGAAATCGCCTGCTGCAGGCGTTTTACGATTCCGTCGTAACCGCTCATACCGCTAACCGGATTGATATAACCCAATTTATGAACCAGTGTCCCGGTAACCGGCAGAACAGCTATACCACGCTCCACGCGGTACGATTTCTGACGTGTTCGCTCGCTGCTGTCCCACCCCATCGCGAGGGCGTTCATTTCGTCGCTGTTCATTACCTCTCCAGACGCTGTATCAATCAGTCGCCCGGTACCGAACCGGTCGCTCAGCGCAGAAAAAAATACCCGCGCGTAGGCGGGCTCCAGCAAAAGCGGTTGATTGAACGCCCTGGCGGCGAGGTGCGGAAAATTGTTCCACGGCATCAGTTACCTCCCCAGCCGTTATCGTTGGTATTTGAGGGGTGAGATACAGACCATGACGGTTCGCTCAGCCCCATTTCACGCCGGCGCTGAATTTCGTATTCCTGTTGCTCCATAACCTCTTCGTAGTCCTGCCCCTGCAGCGCTAGTTCGTTCTGATACGTACTGAGGCCGGTTGTGATTCGCATGGCACTCTCCTGGACCTCTTTCAGCCCATCGATAGCCATACGGCCAGCGCCGATCCAGAGAGAGTTAGTCCAAGAGTTCCGCGCCTCGTAAAACGACCGAACCGCGGAGCGGGGCAGAGTGATAATCCCGCGCGCCAGCGCCTCCTCAAACCAGCAGCAAAACATCAGTGACGCCTGGCGCGCAGCGATAAAACGTCGACGCCCCATAAAAAATCGCCAGCTCACGTTCGCGCTAGCGCGTGCGCTGGAGTAACTGACCTGACTGTAGTCCCGGCTCAGTTCCTCATATGACGCTCCGACGCCGGCAGCAACGTAACGCAGGAGTGATTTTTCCAGTGAACTAAAACCAGCGTCAGCGTTCTGAGCGGTCTGTAAACTGAGTTTGTCGCCAGGGTGCAGGTGAGGAACTTTCACGCCACCGAGCTTGATATTTGCGCCGTTGTAGTACGTCACGTAACTCTGAATAAACGAATTCAGCGGGTTCGAGTCGATATCAGTACCCGCGCCGGCGATATATTCAAACGCCTGCTGGCTGTCGAGCTCTGATTCGATTGTCGCGGCATACATCGCCTTCACAATGGCGCTCTGCAGTTGTGTTTGCTGCAGCGTGTCGAGCATTTTCAGACGCTCCATCACGCTGTAGAAAATGTTGTCGCCTCGGGTTTGCCCATCCTCGAGCGGCTCGAATATGTGAATGAATGCGTGTCTGCCGCTGCTGAGCTGCGCTGGTATACGCCGGCACTTGCCGACTCCACCGAGTGGATAGGTGTCCTCGGCTATCCAGTAGCCCACTGCGGCTCCATTTTTATCAATATCAACACCGGCGCGGCGAAATTGAGTGTCAGCTGCGTAACCGGGGTTTCGAATTCGTTTCGGTGAGATCATTTTGAATCGCGTCCGAAAAACGCTGCCAGCACTGCTTTCCCAGACCGGTTGTACGCAGGTTTCACCATTAAACGCGTGAGTTGCCACGCCCTCGCGGATCATCATTGTGAACGTCCGTTTCCGCTCGATATCAATCGTGCAGTGAGGGTCCTCAGCGTATTCAGTCCACGCTACTTCGACGTCACGCGCCAGCGCCCTGGCGTCCTCGCGGGATATCCCGAGGTAACGCCAGTTAGGGCGATAACTCAACTTAAACAGATTGCCGACGATATGATCCTGGTGCAGCTGCACGGCGTTCGATGCAACGCCGTTATTGCGAACGAGATCGTCTGCTCGCGCGTTACCGCGATAAAAATTTGGCAGCAGTGCTGCGTCGGCGCTCTGCTGTGGTGCGTTCCAGTCAATCAGCTGGCCACCGAAACCGGGACCGCCGCCGTTATACCCCGCGTAACGGCGTAGTGGCGTTTTACCGTCAGGCCCGAGCAGCTGCTGCTGAGCAGTCATAATCGAACTCCCACGGGACGGCGGCGTCCCGTACTCAGACCGAGCTGTGATTTCAGCTCGATGATGTACGTTCGGAGCTGCTCAATACTCGACTGGGAGTACTGATAGCTCCGGTTATTTCCTGCTGAATCGCCGTGAGACAGCGACACGGTCGATTTACCCGTTAATAATTTGTGCAGAGCGATTTCCGCTTCCAGCAGTCGTTCCGTTAAAACCTCGCGCGACGTCATTAGCTCCCTCCGAGCATTCTCGCCATCTCCTCGAGAGACAGTTTGTTTTGTGATTTTTTCCGTTGCTCAGCGAGCGTCTCGAGATTGAGCTGGAAACGAATTTTACTGATACGCAGCGCTGCCAGCCCGTACACCCAACAGTCGAGCGCCTCATTTCGCCGGCCCTGGTTGTCCCAGCGATAAACGACGCGACCGTTAATGAGTTTCGGGATCAGTACCTCGGAGACGAGCTGCTTTGCTTCTGTCGTGCCGAATATTTCGTCGTCGTTGGGAAAATGAATCGCACCTGGTGTCGCCGATTTAGAGTCAGGTTCCAGCTGCAGGCGCATCGCGAGCAAATCTTTTGCCGTGTCAGTACCGATTAACGATAAATAAACTTTATTCGCGTTACGGGTACGCGGCATATTTACGACCGGCTGGCCGTATGAGCTCGCGCCTTTGATCGGAATGACCCACAGCGGACCGAGTTTCAGCGAGCGGTTATAAACGACCTGCGCGTCTATACCACCGGTATCCCACGCCCAGCGACTGACACCGATTGTGGTCCCGTCGCTGCGCCGGTATTGTTTGCGAATGACACCGTCGACGCGCTGCAGCGTGTCCTCCTCGTCGTAGCGACCGAGGACGATTGTTTTATCAATCAACCAGCACTCTTCCTCGGCTCCCCAGCCCCATACGTAACACTCGTAGCGCCCGGACGTCTGAGAGTCGATGCCACCGGTCAGATAAACAACACCGTCAGGAACCTGGCTGGCGTATTTTTCCCGGCGATTAACGAGAATATCGTGCTCCAGCTGCTCGCTGGCTACGTCGCTCCAGAGTTCGCCGAGCGTCGTGTTATGAAACGTCTTCTCCTTGAGCGGGTCACCTTTCGCTTTCAGCCACTCGCTGACAATCTCGCCCCAGCCGTCGAGATTCAGTGAATACAGGGCGTTTATCACGATCGCCGCGTGTTTCGGCGCGCGAACGACGCCACCGTCGTGATCAAAAAAATGAATGCCGTCCCGCGTCCAGGTGCAGTCCTCTGCTATCCAGCGCCCCGCGAGCTCCATTTTTTCGAGATCGCGATAGTAAAAATGCTCAGGACAGTGGCAGCACTGGTAATACGCGGACGACGATTTCGCCTCATTGGTCTGTAAGCTGTTATCCCATTTGAGGCCGTATTCGATACCGTCGAAACCAAATACCAGGACCTGCTCCTCGCCACAATGAGGGCATTTCAGGTAAAAACGAAACGTCAGATCGGCGGCATCCTCCAGCATTTCGATATGACTTTTGCCGGTAACGGTCGGCGTCGAACCAAAAATCGCCTTCGGGTACGCTGCCCCTTTAATTCGAACGAGCGCCATTTCGATGGGCGAGCCCTCGCCTTTGCCTTTTTTGGCAACTTCCAGCGGCCAGCCGTCAACTTCGTCACCCTCGACAACCTGTTTCGTTAGTCGCCGGAAATTTCCTGGTGCACTCGCGCCGCGAAAATCAAGAATCGCGCCGCTCATTTCTTTACGCTGGAGATTGTTACGCTCGTTGCTTTTATCCCAGTCGGGGAAAATTTTCTGAATCACCGGCATTTCGGCGATAGCGGGGTCAACCTCGTCGGCGACAAACCCATCCGATTCGTCATCGATAGGCTGATAGACCACGGCACTACGTTTTTTGTGCTCAGCGAAATAGAGCAGCGCCGCGACGAGTATTTTTGTATAACCGAGACGAGCTGATTTGCGAACAGACACGATTTTTATCACGTCGTTAGTCATCATATTGAGCATCACTACCTGGACCGGCTGAGTCGTCCAGTGGCCAGCGATGTGGCTGGAGCCCTCAGGGAGATAAAAATGTTTATCAGCCCACTCAACCCCCGTCATCGGTATCGTCACGCGCAAGGGATTCAACCCTGTCGAGATCGCGTTCGATATCGCTGACATCGTAATCGCTGAAGTCGACTCGTATGTCTGCCAGTTCATTCAGGGCTATCGCCAGCTCCTCTCGTAATACACTGCTCGCCTCCTGCGGCATTTCAGGCCACACCTTTTTCAATCGTGGTGGCCACGACTCGACGCGGGTACGTAATTCAACGGCGACGCGAGATACAGCGACGCTAATTAATTCAATTGGCGCGTAGCGTTTAGCGAGAATGCGGCGTTTTACTCGTGCCATCAGGATTCGCTCCTGTCGTTCCTCATTTTTCAGCCACTGCTCGCGATTTTTTTCGGGAGAATTGTCCCCCGCTTCCGGTTCGTCTGTACCAATTGTGTCGCGTCTATTGCTCCGGAGATAATGAATATAAAAATGGCGCCAGGCATCAAGGTCCCAATCGCCACGTCCTTGGGGGACTGGAGCTCCCGGAAGTTTTGCGAGATCGCGCAGACGACGATCAGATAGCAGTAAATGTGCTGCAACCTCAGCCTGACTTGCCATTAAAAATCCTCACCGGAACCGGAAACACCCAAAATGAAAAAATACTAAAAACGAGCGAGTTTTTGCGCGTCTACCGACCCTCGGTGTTTTGGATTTCGGAAAGGACCCGCGACCAGGGGGGCTATCTCCCTTTCAGGACAGGAATCGGGGGCTCTCATCAGGTTCATCAAACTCGACTGTAGCCTCGCGGCGTACTTGTTTGCATACATCAGCTTTGTGTATCTGATTATCAGCGTAAGCTTTCACTTTGGCTGCGAGCCATCCTTTTGCGCTGTATCGATAGACTACCGAACAATGTTTTCCCTATGTGTATATATCTTGAAATTATTGATATTCTTACAGAAAAGCAACAACCATGAGCACACAAAAAAAATGAACAAAGAAAAAATCGAAGCCTTAATGAGCGTAATATTAAAAGAAGCTGACCCCAAAAAATTTCCTGAGAAGTTATCAGAGGACGCCATCGTATCTTTTTATCGTGCGAACTCCTCTTACCTACATTGTCCAACTTTAAGAGAATGGTTAAGCGGCGAAGCAGAGCCTTCAGATGAGATACTTGAGGAGATTATGATTCAGAACAACTGGCGCGCAACTAAATGGTCAAATCGGTTACCTTAACCTGTTGAATGTGTGCCGCCTTAAAACTAAAAGGCGGCCTCTCGTTTAAGTAAAGCGTCTCTTTCATCAGCCACCAGCTCTTTGGCACATTGCGCAGTTGTTTTTTATACGTCGGCGAGCTGTTGCGAAGCTCAGTCCCTGCGCGTCACACCATTCTTTCGGTGATATACATGATTTGACGTACTCGGACAGGAATCGCTTCTGAAGCTCAAGCCCAGTCCCGGTTTGCTCATGTAATTAAATCCTACTGTATTCTCATGGTGCCCAGATGTCGTCTATGCTTTTAACTCGAACATTCAATGAAGAGAAATGCTCTATGGTTATTGGTATGCAGGAATCAAAAAATTGCCCTGTATGCGGCTCTGATGCCACATGGACAAATCACGATACGTGCTGGAAAATTCATTGCAGTGGTTTTTGCGGTGATTTTTTAATCACAACCACTACAATAAATTATCTGAAGGGCGATGCACTAAGGCGTCTTGATGCCAACGATCTCTTAAGAGAGCCAACAACACTCAAGACACCTTTAACAAACAAAATCCTTGCTGAATATGCTCGTACAAAACATCCCGTGCACATCTTTGAAGGTCACTATCCGGGCTATTAGTCAGTGCTAGTAACTTTCGAAATAGGAGAAATTTTAGATGTGTGATAATTCATCTCGTCGATAGTCTGAGGAATTAACTCACTCGCGCCATTTGCAACTGCAACGCGATAATGCGGTCCATTCCATCGACTAAAATCGGAGCGCTCATAAATTACTACCTCATCCCCCACAGAAACCCTTAACTCCGTGCTACCTACGGGTTCAATAGCGGAATTAGAATAAATGTCTTCAACACGACCGTGAAAAGGCCCTCCAACGAACAAAAACTGTGACATATAATTTCCTATTAAAAAATAACCAGTTAAATCGGCATTTAAAAATATGTCATATTTATGATTCTGTCTTTAGCACCTTTGTGTGGTCAGGTTGCCTGGGCCAAATGACCAATCATCAATTCATTAAGATAAATTACCCTATTTTCCAACGGGGCATGAAGCCACTGCCCCGGTAGAATCAATACAACCACCGTCCGCAGTGGTAATTTTCGTACCCGGCGTGATCATCACGTGTTTAATACTGCTGCCGTCAGCGCGAGTCGCTTCGGTGTATGTCGAATGTGTGCAGCCTGCCATCGTGAAGAACGCGACAGCTAAGGGAAGTTTTTTCACGTTTTACCTACGCTTCTGAGATAGATTTCTCAGCATTCACCAATGGAAGTGATTGTGGAACATCCGTTTGACCTGCTGGCCAGCGATAGCCAGTAACGCGTGAGCTCGGAAACGCTTTGATATTCACTGCGTCTGCCTGGTTGCCACCCAAAATCATTAAATCCCCGGCGGCATTTTTCCCGACAACAAAACCAACGTGGCCACCGCCAGACCGAGACAGAATAGCAATGCATCCATAGGCGGGCTCCTTCAGTTCATTACCCCAATCGAGATAAGAATTCGCAGACTCAAAACGCGTTGAGCGAATACCTACACGTTCCAGCATTGCTCCGGTGAAGGCAGCGCACCACGGGGTTTCATCATTCATAATGCCGCCGCGTTTGATATCTTTCCAGTACTGCACAATTTCTGCAGCATGTTGCTTCCCTTTCATTTCCCGAATGCCGAGGTTTTTTCGAGCCTCAATTAGCCATTTAGGATCCGTCATTACCTGTCTCTTGTTATTTTTGAAATATTCCCTCGTGCCCGCCAGACAGCAATACAGATGGTGAGGTTGAGAAAGAACTCTGCGGGATCAACCTGCGTATATTTCCCGTAAAAAATTCGTAGGGCTATCCACGCAGCAGACAGAATCGCGAGGTAAGCAGTTAGTGAGATAAAAAAACGATAGCGGCCTGTTTTTTGAAAAAACATCAACCGTAGTGCCAGCATCAGACAGATAATTGCATTGGCATTAATGAGGACAGAGTGCAGGGTCATTATTTCATCCCCTTATCTGATTTCCATAAACGAGCTTGTGACATGATCCGCAACAGTGATGTAACGCTGATTACTGATGCAACCAGTGCACCAATGGCGGGAGAGACTTTTACTGTTACGGGAGGGTTCAGGTGACTCAGCACCGCGTTCAGAATACCGGTAATGATTGCTGACGCTGTCTCAGCGCAATACACACCGCCAACAAACGAAATGAGTGCGAAAATAACCTGCTTCCAGAATCGATGCTGCCCGGATGACAACACATAGAGAGCTGCGCCTGCCAGCGCACAGATCATCACTGCAGGTGTTGCCTCAGGAAATAACGCAGCAAACGTCACCCCCGCCGAGCCAGCAGCAACGCCAGCGGTTAGAGGTTCAGACATGATTTTTCCTGATTCAGAAACGACAAAACCCCGCCGTGGCGAGGTTCTTAGAAATTTGGCAATATACCAAATTAGCGTTAAATATGGCCTATTTTGTTCGGTTTTGCAAGCATTATACGCAAACGTCGTCTAAATGGTTTTGATAATGATGCAAAGTTGCAAGAAGTGCCACTTCATCAAGTGCTCTCACCGCCTCTTTCATTCCTGCCCAGTGCGGGGAGTATGTTTCGCACCAGGTGGAACGAGAAACAGACAACATTCCAGCTAGCGCAGATCCGGCCATCTCCTTAAAATCCTCGCGTTTATTTGATGCTGCGACCGCCTGCACGGACAACCACACCAACGAAAGCAGGCGCTTAACTACTTTTCTCTGAGTTGACGAGGGGATGTGTCCTTTATAGCGACTCCAGACAGCCTCACAAATAGCTGTTTGGTGTTTGAATGCCAGGTTACCACCGTAGCAATAACGCAACCACGCTTGCTGACTTGCATCCAGCGAGTTCACAGAACGCCGCCAGGATGAATCAGCAAATTCAAAATCACTCATCGGCGGCGCGGGGCGACGTCTGCTGAAACTTTCCAGAGCGTAAACTGGCGTAACCAGAGCATCAACGGTCCGGTCCTCCAGCTGCACACGGTGAATATGTTTGCGTGGGTATGCGTTTTTGTCTGCCGGTGGGTGCTCACACAATGCTTCCAGTTGCCCCTTAGAACCACCAGACAAATCCCGCAATGCAGCGCGCAGTTTTATGCGGGTATATTCCAATAAATACTCGTTACTCATCAGATAAACTCCTCATCGCGCCAGATAGCCAGTGTTCTGAAAACTCCCTCAGCGTGCATCAACAGCAATGAGTCGTGCTCGTAATCCGTTTTTGTACGTCCGTCGATAGCATCGTGACACGCACTACAGGCGATAGCGCCCTGCATATCGTGAGGTTTGATGGCTGTGCCGCACGTTCCGGCGAGACGATAATGAGCCAGTACGCTGGTTTCAGGATTGTGATTGCACACACCGGGGATACGCACAGTACAAGCGCGACCACGTGCAGCTTTTCTCAGGTCGATTTTTTTCATGATGTGTAATCCAGCAGCTGCGCGGCAGCATTTTCAGCGGCCTCCTGAGAGGCAAACGTGCGGAACAAAATATAATTCCACAGCACATCTAAAACGGCTGAATACAGTTGACCGAACTCAAGATCGTCCATCGCAGCAAACGAGATTGAACGAGGTACGCGCATCAAACTGCCGTCTGGCATCTGATGAACGTCATAAAGCCCAGCTTCCATAATCGCCCATGCGCGAAACGCCTCGAACGACTTCACAGCACTGATATTCCCCGCGCGCTTTTCCGACTCATCGAGAAGATACTGATCAGCCAGCTCTGCCATGACATCACCGTGTCCACCGTAATACGCCAGTAACTTAACGTAGCCATGGACCAGTTCGCGCTCCGCAGGAGAAATAGCCCCTCCGGACGGATGCCAGTAATCAAAGCCCAGGTTTAGAAGTGAGAAAAATTTACGATGAAACGCGGGATTACGCGCCTGTTTGAAATCTGCATACACAACAGCACCTGGTTTGACTCGTTCAGTCAACCAGCGTTGCGTGTCTGGTGTCGCGGGTATTAGCGAACCGCCGGATACCCTGATAAATGAATGCTGCGCCATGGTTAACTCCAGGTGGCGCGGCAGTGTTCAGAAGTGGTGCTGGGTGTTCAATCCAGCACCAGTATTATACCGTGTTTTACGCTTCAGGGGGTGTAATAGTATATCCAGCTATTTCTGCCAACTCGAGAAACGCCATCAGGCTGGCAATCCGTTCATCATCAGTCAGAACACGCACACCAACGATGTGTCCGTCCTTACGCTTGATAACAGCCCGGCATGTTTCCGGTAGTTCGCCTATAGATTCTTGAATATTCATGTCTTCCCCCTAACGCCATTGCCTGTACATTTATACAGTATTTTATGGCATTTGTCATAACGCCAGATACAATGAGGGAATAATGAACAATTATATTCACGTCGTGAATTTTATTAAATGGTTTTATAGGGGATTAAACCGTTTATGGTCATTATTTATCACTCCTGTAAATTGAAATTAACCATTCTCTAATCGTCGACGCTGCAGGTGGGTCAGAGTATTTCGCCACAAAAATACCGGATATGTATTGCACACCACGCGATAATGGCGCTGTCGGGTTTTCAGTAAAAAAACGATCAGCCAGTTCAATGGCTTCGCTTTTTAATCTGTGCTGTGGCCGTCCTCCGCCCTTAGTGCCAAGGTAACGCGCCAGTTGTTTGAAACGGTAGGCGATGATTAACGGTCGCATCATCATATTGAAAAAATCGCGGGCATCGTTGTCAGCGCCTTGCGCTATCAACAGTGCAAAAAACAGATACGGGATTGTGTACACTTCAGGAGATATACGAACCCGTTCACAAGTTGGTGGAGCCAATTTAATAAGTAAGTCAGCCTGCGAATTCCCCTTTTCTCCACGTTTGTAATAGCGATACAGCGGCCCGATATCAAGTTCACTCGCGTCGATTTCAGGATGCCCGGCAACGGCTGTACGTATCTCTTCTGCCAGAGCGTCAAATATTGCTCCGGTCCGCTCAAGATAGAGCCTCCGGGTCGAACCGCGATCATCCAACGCCCGTAACATATCTAACCGGCTAACGAAAGTTTCAGGCCAGCCCTCATAGAAGGTTTTCATAATTACCTCGAATAAAAAAATTGCATTATTTGCACAATTTATTATTCGTTTTCACATCGCGAAGTCTATAAAAAAGAAGACCCGCCGAAGCGGGTTAGTAAATCATTTGTGCCAAATTATAAGACCACACCGTAAGCTTTTATATGCGTCCTATGGTTATAGCTCATATTATATGCTTCAAAAATATCTATTCTTTTGTTCTAACGTCAACACCTACCCTTAAAAGATTAATTCTCTAAGAATGAGAGAATGTTGTGTGTATTAGATAAGATATGAGCTGACACATCTATGGCGTGAAGACAAATTTAATCTGACAGTCCACTTTTTTGCCAGAGCGGATATCGCAAGCGTTAAGTCAGATATTTGAAAACGCATCGTTATCCTGGTTGGGATACTTGCACTACTTTTAGGCGTACTGCTATCTTGCACAGTTATTCAAAGGTAATTTTTTCTTTATTAGTAGCCTACTTCCAGGGGCTTGTACAACTGACAAAACGAGGGAGATCCCCATGAGCAACAAAGATTTTTCACTTTTTTATTTTGCAACCATTGATCGGTCTTACTTCCTCGACAAACACAATTTTTATGTTGCTGAAGCCAGAAAGCGTCTATTTTCGCAGTTTAGCGATTCTGATCTTGAAGCTGATGCCAGGCAGAGAGAACAAGATTACTATGAGGCCGCCGGTAAGCGTTTTGACCCCGATTATGACGACGAAGGGGCTATCTGTGAACAGGCTCATGATGAAGGAATTTCACATTGGATTGCTCTCAGTGATATGAAAAATACGGTTTCACTTGCTCTGACAGCAGGAATGTTTCATCAGTTCGACAAGGAACTTCGAGAGAAGTGTATCAGAGAATTCAGCCATTGGCTCGACGCTAAATCCGTAACATCGATGATCTGGGACATTAGCTTCCCAAGGCTAATTGAAATTCTAGAATGGATTGGGATGGATATCACCAGCAAGGCTTATTACGAAAAAATCGATGCCTGTCGCCAAGTGGTTAATGTTTATAAGCACGGTGATGGCCATGCCCATCGGGTGCTTTCCGTCGCGCATCCTGAGTATTATCAGGATATCAATATTCCAAGAGGCTACAGATTTAGTCTACGTCATGAGCAACTTGAGGTTACAGAAACACAGTTTATAGAGTTTGCAGATGCGATTACAGCTTTCTGGAATGATATCCCAACATACTGTATGCGCTCAGCTATTCGGGAAGAACCTGAATGGATAAATGGCGAATATAAAAAACATGAGAAGAAAGTTAAAATGCTTCAGGACTAAAATTCTTGATAATAGCAAGTGTATCCTACATGTAGACATTTGCCTGCCGTGTCTTTTAGCTACCCTAGCTGCGAGAACAATTACGAACTTCCGCTCCTCGCTCACAGCGAACTTTCAACTCAGTTAGCTTGCCCGCTTCGTACCAAAAGCGGGCATTGCTAACATCTATCTCCATCAATCTGTGGGAACAGCTCGCCGTAATAGCACATTGAATTCTATGTCTAAAAGCAGATGATCTGGTTTGCCGGGAAATTTACAAAATGACGGCGTCTCTTGTTAGAGATTCTCCCTGCTTCACACTGCTGATTCTTCATGGATTTTAGTATAATTAGTGAAAAAAAATTTTTTGGTTGTTATCATATACATGAGGACTTCTTCAGAGGAACTGAGAAAAATTCGGGGATCACTGAACACAATGACAATTAAGAAGATTAACTGTCTGGTAAGTGATTATTTTATTCATTAAAAAACAAACATCATGATAATTGACTTTATAAAAAGCAAGGAAGCCTTGCTAATATTGGCAATAACTGTTCTATCTTATATGTCTGCAATTTCATTTGAATATGGCTATGCATATCATTTTGATTATCCTATGGAGTTTATAACGTTAGATTCTAAATTTTTATTCGTGGGTATGTCATATTTATTTTTTAATATAATTTGTGTTATGTTGATGTTTTTTACTCCATGGCCTGAAAGTAAAGTAAAAGCAGTTAAAGTTACTGCAGTTACAGTTTTTATCATGATTGTTTTTATTGTTCAGTCTTATAGACATAAGACTGAATATGGTGGTTTTTTCGTTTTAAGTTTATCGATAGCAACAGTTACTTATATTATATACAAAATTGTTAAAAATCATAAACGTAATCCAAGTTATTTAATTTGGTCTGCAACCCTTCCCCTTATTGCCATAATGACATTTAGTTTCTTAATTGGTTTACAACAAGCGTCATTAAAAAAAGAATTTAGTTACTTTCATGATCAATCTAAAGACTACGTGATTATTAGGTTGTATGACGGTAACCTTGTCGCTAAAGAAGTGAATATAAAAGAGCGCAAGCTAGGGAGTGAGATATTATATATACCTAGCTATAACCCAGCCCCTATAACGTTAAATAAAATTAAAATAGAACAATAGATTCATATAGTGGCCTTATGAAAAATAGGTCACTATCGTTGATATTTCATATGAATTTTTAACGACCTTGGTAGTAAAATTATCGTAAATCCCCTACATAACAAGACCATTTACTATAGATCTGTTTTACTCTCAATAAAATCAACTTCCGCTCCTCGCTCACAGCGGACCTTCAGTTTTTTGTCCGCTTCGTGTCAGAAGCGGAAGTAGCTAACAACAGCCTATGTTGATTCAAGGGGAACAGGTCACTGGGTTAATCTAATTATGTCCCTTTAGAACCATCTTTCTTAAGTGAATATATTTTCACTTTATTTTCTACTGCCTCAGTCATAAGGTTTATTTTTTGGCTTTTGACATCATGAGAAGGAAATATGAAGGGTGGCTCTTTATTTCTGAAGAATGGCTTGTAATATTAAAGACATCTTTTAGAATCGTAAAAGCTCCTGTAGCCAACGACACTGGATTTGGTGCACCAATAAAACCTATCAATGAAGGCACACTGTTAAGAAAAAGTTCTTTTTTACTCTTCCGCTTATAGGCTTGTATTTTTTGCTCAATATCTGTCAATCCTTCATCCCACACCCGCTCGACAAAATGTTGATTTATTAGTTGTCTCTTATATGGATCACTTTCTGCTTCTATATCATACGCAGCTTCACGTAGTACAGAGCGGAAAGAATTAAAACTCGGCTCGTAGTCAGTTCTAATTTTGTAGAGTTCACTTGGAGTCAGTCCCTCTAAGAATGGAACGTCTATAGAGAGTTTAACCCTCTGAACTTCATTCTTTTGATCAAGTTTACGAAGAATCTCTCCATGAAACGGGCAATATGCACCCAGGGATGCTCTACATGAATGCGCTTGGTTAAGGTCAGTAATAAGGTTTTTATAATGAAAGAGAACCGTACGGTTTTTTGCTCCCTGCACCCACCGTTCATAACTTTTTTTTCCGCTATGATTTCCCATGACAAGCTCCATAGATATGGAGCCATCATCATTATCAATGGCATTTTTTATATGTTGATACATATATCCATTTGTATATAAACTTTCACAGTCTTTAATTTCCAACATAATTTCATTCGATAAAACATTTTTGTTTAATAACCGAATTTTATTTGTGTTACCTAGACGTTCTATATTCTTTACGGATAGTCTATTTTCATAAAGACGGGCAATGTTAGGAGGGAGATATCGATATATAAAATTAGCATCAGAGTTATCGTCTAAAATTCCATTGGCCCTCTCCGAATCTTTAATAGAAGATTCGCTTCGTACAAAAACGATAAACTCACCACGGATAAGATCAAAGTTTTCTTTAGCAAACCTGATAAATCTAGCAATTTCCTTCCTGAGATGTTCAACCTTCTCTTTTCTATCGCTTACAATAATTTTTTCAAATGCATTTTCTGTTAGACTCACTCTGTATCGTAGGCTCAATGAATACAGAACATCATCAAGAATGACTCTGTCCATTGAAAACAGTCCACTCTTATACCTTTCAATATTACGATTTCCCGCCATGTAAACATTTAGCCGAGACTCCTGTACAGAATTTGCTTGCTCGATAATCAGTGAATCTATTCTTTTATTATATTCATCTAACTCAATTAGCAATTCATTCAATCCAATATTTTCATATTCCTGATCTAAAAGTCGATCAACCCAGAAAAGGCTTTCTGTGAGGGCATAGAGGTTGTTGTACATATCAGTTCCTTTTTACCAGGCTTCAGTCAGAGTACACTATCATTTTACATTTAAATGTACTTCCAAGCATCATGCTGTTAGTGCTGGATTATAACACTTGGCACCCGTATGTTTGGATAACAAACTGCGTATAATCCTTGTGAGTTGTGATGTCTGTTTCTCGCTCACAGCGGGTCTTCAGTTGTTCGTCCACTCTGTGCCAGGAGCGGACATTGATTATTCCTCACTGTAAAAATCTTAATGCTAACTAGTGGGAACTATAAGTTGTCAATTGACATGATTGTGTATATTTTGCGATGAAAAGGTTAAATTTTGGTGCTGTAATATGGATATTAATGAATTTCCACCGGGAGTAATCGAACATCTTGGCTGGTATGTCTACCGCCTGATTGACCCGAGAGATGGCAGTACGTTCTACGTAGGGAAAGGGAAAGGAAATCGTGTCTTTGCCCATATGCGTGGTGAGGTTGCTGCAGTGGATGATGATGATGAGTTACTGAGTAACAAACTCAAACAACTTCGGGAGATCAGATTAGCTGGTCTTGAGGTTATCCATGTTATACATCGGCACGGTATGGCTGAAGAAAAAACGGCTTACGAAGTTGAAGCAGCTCTCATAGACGCCTATCCCGGCTTGACTAACATCATGAACGGTGCTGGCAGTAACGAGTTCGGTGCTGCACACATCAAAGAATTAATCGCTACGTACCAACCTGAAACAATTACGTTCCAACATAAGACCCTAATGATATCGGTTAACAGAAGCTCAAAGGATATTGACCTCTATGATGCTGTACGTTTTAGCTGGCGTGTCAGCCTTGAACGCGCTCGTAAGGCTGAGGTCATACTGGCGACAGTAAGAGGAATTGTGAGGGGTGTATATATCGCAGATGAGTGGCTCAAGTCTACCCGTGAGAATTTTCCAGAGATACCCTCATGGGATGCGGATGATGAATTTGAAGCTACGCAAAGTTCCCGCTTTGGGTTCCGGGGTAGGGCTGCACCTCCTGAGATTACACAGCTTTATTTAGGTAAGAAGATCCCTGATGATCTCAGAAAAAAAGGTGCTATGTCTCCTGTGAGATATTCTCCCGGATTTGATTTCGGAATGGAACTGGATTTTAGATCGTAGCCAATATATGGCAGTAATGAATATTTCGGGGATCGTGTTTGCCGCGGTCACGGTTACCATTATTAGTGTGCTGAACTGAAATGACTAAGCGAAATAAAACCCCAAAATTTAACTTGGACAAAGCTCGCAAAAAAGAGATTCGCGCAGCCTTAACCAGCGTGGGTATGACCCCTCAACATGATGGCTGGGCGGATTTGTTTATGTACGCTTATACAGATGGCAGCAATTTAAACGGTTTGCAATTGGCCAAAGCCTTATCAGTGCATCCAACGCTGATAAATGGTTTATCGCGCGGCATCAAATTAAAACCAGAGAAAGCGCTCTCCAAAAAACGACCATCAAAACCTACGCTGGCCGATAAACGCCGCGAGGCCAAACAGAAGGTCAATATGGGCTGGGAAGCGCTGATTCGCACTATGCCTATGCAAAAGCCAGGCGCACGCAAAAACCCTGAAACAGAAGCCCTTTGGGAGAATGCCCGTCGCCGTGGCACGTCCCAGGCCAGCACGCCAGCATTTACGCCGACAATCATCCCGCGCAAGGTTTCCGCTCAAATCAACACCGAATTACCAGGCCTGCAATCAACGCAGATGGAAACACCGAAACGGTATGATTCTGTGAGCATGACATCAAAAGTTACGACAAAGCTGGATAATCGCGTCCTACAGGATTTTCTGGCAAAACACATTCCACCCAGCCAGCGTCGTGATGTTGAGCTTTATATCCACAAACACCAGCATGAAGCCACCACGACCATTGAACTGGTACAGCGGTACCTGGATGATCAGGAAGAAAAGCAAATCATCCGAGAAGCCGAGAAGCTGGCCGATGTTGTTCCGGAACTGGTAGCCGATGATCGAATCATCATGTCGCAGGAAGTAGTGGTCGTCGTGGAGGAAGAGAAACCCGCGCCCGCGCTTGGCCAACCTGTCAAACTCCACAGTACCCGAACCGCGCAGCGCATCGTTGAGCAGCGCGACGCGACGGCGCATATGCAGTTTGTTGAATGGGTATGGAATAATTTTGCTGGCCGTTGCGCGGTGACTGGCTGGCAGAACGGCGAACGATTGCAAGCGGCGCACATTGAGCCAGCTACCTCAGGCAATTTTAGCGCTGATAATGGCCTGTTGTTGACTCCAACGATACACGACTTACTAGACGCAGAGCTGATGGCCGTCAACCCTGAAACAATGACCGTACATTTTGCCCCAGGTATTGAGCTCGGCGCGATGTTTGAAGGCAAAGTGATTGAGCCTAAATTATGGCCGCTGAACATGGCCGCGTTGGTTAAACGCTGGAAAGAACGGAAATTCTGATTAAATATTTTAATCACCATCGTGCTGGCTGCCATCGCCTATATGGCGTTGCCTCATCACTCGAATCCGAATGCATAATCTTATCCGAGTGGGGAAAGTGCACCACCAAAACATCGAAACAGGAATAGAAAATGAACGGAATATCAAAAATCATCTTAGCACTGACCGCTGGATTTACGCTGTCCGGATGTGTAAGCCATACCCAAAAAAATTCACAACCAGATCCGGCTGCAATCGAGGCGGCAAAACTTGCGCAGTACACCGATTCACAGCTTTGCCAGGCAGAAGATAATATAGAGCCATTGCTCAACCTTAATCCATCATCTCATCCTGAATTTAATGAAAATTATCGCCGCGCCCAGGCTATTAAAAAGGTGATCGCCTCTCGTAATTTAAGCTGCTACCGCCTGAAAATGGAGAGGGCAGAACAGGCCACACCAGCACGCCCGTTAAGCCCACGACAAAAACAAGCGAGGGCATCCGCTGTTTGCCAGGCTTACGCCCAGCGTACCCGATTTGCGGATCCGACAGTCACATTTCAGATGTGCGGGAAAGGATTCCAGTCTACTTCGGCAAAATGTAAGGAAGATTTGGCGAGTTTTGAACGTGAGTCTCAGAAACTTAGAGGTACGGCCAGAGCGGAATATGTTGAAATTAGCAGTGCATTTCGGGCAGGCTGTGCTTTAAAATAAAAAATGAAGTAATATTAATAACGCAATTGAATTTAAAAAAAATCAATGCCTACTCGGTGCCATATACAGCCATGGTTATTAACAGCAGGGAATAATTCCACACTGAAATTAAATGTCTGCCTTTTACAGTAGAAATAGTTTCTCCAGGACACTATCCATTGCCGGGCACAATCACTCGGGGTATAACGATATAAAATATGTTCATGATAGTGCAGGTTCGTATATTAAGTTCAGCAGCGAAAACATGCCTTACAGGTTTCCGGTTTTGGGAGCGTCGTTACAGGATCCTGCGCATACCGTTCCCATCTGTTGAATTAAAGGTTTCACAGCCTTTGCCGATATCGCCTTTTACCTTGCCTGTGATGCGTTCAGTGCTCAGCGTTGTTTACTGTAGCTCTCGGGACTGATTACAGACCGCGTCTTAAAAACCAATCCTTACTCTAAAGGGAATTCATGAGATTAAAATACTCAGTACTCTTACTCGCCATTGCCCTTACAGGCTGTGATAACAAAAAAGATGAGATCGGTTGTTCTTCGGAAATAACCCAGTCAGCTCTCATGGATTTATTAAAAAAATCTGCTTATGAAGGACTCTCTGAACAGGTCGATAAATACCCTGATGTCACTAATCAGACCAAACGAAGCACATTGGACAAGATCAAACTAGCCATCTCTGAGATCTCCACAACATCAAGTGACACGGGCAGCACAATGAAAACTTGTGAAGGGACCGTGACGATGACTCTATCTGCGAACGAGTACGTCCAGCTTTCAGATGCTTACAGAAAGAATTTTAATCGTAATCTCGACAAGCAAATGGAAAGCCTGTTTTTGGAGAACAACGCAAACGCCTTTTCCAAACGTATCACCTACACCGTGCAGGCGACCGACGATCAGAAAAACGTTTTTGTAAAAACCTCTTCTGATAATCCGATATCAGTGGGCGCCGCTTTACTGACATCACTTTCTATTATCAACCCGATCGTTGAGCAGCAGAAAATCCAGCAGGCTAAGGATGCCCAACAGAGCCAAATTGAAGCGGAACAACAGGTGCAACTCAGGGCGCAGGAACAGGCTAAGTATGAGGCGGAGAAGCAAATAGAGAGACAGGCACAACTTCAGCCACAAAAAGCTGACAGCCTTGATCAGTCCCGAATGGCATTTGCGAATGCCGACTCTGATTTGAGTACCGTCTGGAGCAAGTTAACCCCGGCGAAGAAAAAAGATTTGCTGCCTTCTCAGCGTCAGTGGATCAAAACTAAGGATGCTATGTGCGGTAAAGTTTCAATGCAGGGAACAGATGCTGAAGTCAAGAAAATGCTCGACTGCCAGACGCAAATGACCCTTTCAAGAATCGCTTTCCTCAGAAACCAATAACTGAAGTTTCCTTCAAGCTGGCGCCTGGTGTTAACCTGGTGCCAGCTTAGTCATCAAGTACATACGTTACAGTTTTACATGGGCGGTACTTTGACAGAGTATTCGGCCTCGTGCTGGTTGTGACTAAATACCTTTTTAAGCGCAAATAGAGTATAACCGCGCCAAACATTCAACCTGTCAAAATGCTGAATCAGCAACGGATACAGCCGACTTTTCCCCCATTAGCATCAATTTATCCAGCGTCATACTTCGCAGGTTGTCGCTGTGGATCACCAGATACCCTGCCCGCTCAGCGATCTCTTTGAAAGCGTCAAAGGTCATCAGATGTTCGCCTTTGGCAACATGGCGCATCCTGGTCACTTTTCCATTTTTGATAGTGGTGATAAAAGAAAAATCCGGAATGGTTGGCTGATTTTCATCGAGTAGCAGGCAGTGGATGTATTCAATCGCCTCTAACATTTGCGTCTGTGACAGTTGTTCTATGTGAGAGACGGCGAAACGTTGGTGAATCATGGTGTAGGCATCGGGATACATCATGCCTTTCTTACCGACCAGCATATTAACGGCATCACGTAAGGGAGTACGGTCATCGGTAGTTGTACTCCGCCTCTCTGGGCGCTGGCTAAAATAACAATCTTCAAGCTTTTCGAAAACTTCCCAAGCCTGTTCTGTTTCCAGCATTTTGGCATGGCGAGCTGCGCCGCGTTCTGTCCAGAGAATGAGGGATCGGGTATGTTTAGCAACTGACTGACTATCTGTCAGTCTGTTTTTGAAGTCGCGTAATTCATTACCTTCCAGCTTAAAAAAATGCTTTCCTACGACAAATCTGGCGATGTTGCGCTTGAAGTTTTGCTGGATACCATTTACTTCCGTGCCATACAAACTGGCAAGCAATTCAGTAGTGATGACGGGAAGTTGGTTATGATGTAGCGGAGAAAGGGATTCCGCAGATATTTGGATTGTCATCGCAGTGGCCTCACTTAGTGTTTTTTTCATCACCACCAGCGACGCCAATCATCTGGTGGTGAACTGTGCAGGGTTGGCGTAACCGGCTAAGTGAACCCGGCGCTTCCGCAGAAGCCCCCACACAGCCCACCATAATGCGAATGTGGCCGTGCCTAACACATAAAAAAACCGCTAACGCGGCTATGCGTCACTTAGATATCCGGGACGCCAATCCCGGCAACCGATTTTGCGGCTGCGCGGAAACTATAGCCCCGGGCTTTTTCTAAGTCAATTCAATCAACTTCAAACCTCCGGTGTTCACATTCCATACACTCAACGGGAACATCATCGCGATGCAAGTCCACATATCCGACCCGCTTATACAACTCAATAATGTCCGGTAACGTGACCAGATGTTTTTCCGGTTCCAACACCTCAGCCCTGGTTACTTTGTAATCTGAAATATAGAGCACTATCCGCCCGTTCCGTGGTAACTCCAGTTTATCGCCAAACATGTCCTTTCCCTCCGGGAAACCAATGATATTGACGATATTACACCCACAACGATTCGTTTTACGTCACTCCGCAATCACCATACATACGTACCAATCCGTACATTCCCACCACAAAAATGGCATTCGGCGGGCACTGGTAATGGATTTTTAACGCGTGCTATTGCCTTGCGACGTATTTTCAACTCACTCATACAGCCTCCCTGCTCTCAAATGGGCGAATATTGGTTGGTTCTCCACACGGAATAGCCCAACCCAGCCAGGTAAATATTTTCAGGTCACACATCGCGTCATACCGTTCGCCAGGATTCACATCCACCATGCTGCAGGCAATTTCATATTGTTCACCATTATCAGTCAGTGCGATCTGGTCATTAATAAACCGGGGCACAAATGCCAGAAAAAGTTCTTTCATGAAATCCTCCGCTCAAAATAAACATACTGATTCACCGCACCGATCGACATTTCGAGTTTTTCCGCGATATCCTGGCGATTAATACCCGACTGATGTAATTCCCTTGCCAGCTCGATATCCTCCTGGCGGTATTTCACTGACTGGTGATAATTACCCCGCAGATACATACAGATTTTCAACTCGCGCGCTTTTGTGCGTACCGCAGCACCGGTTCTTCCAATAAGCTGCCCTATACGTTCAACTGTCATGCTGCCCGCACATTGTTTGATGATTACGACTTCCGCACGCACCCACCGTTTGTATTTCATTGCTCCATCCCCCCTCTCCAGTAGTTCAGACGCTCTCTGAAAAATTCCCGGTACGTATCCGGCGTCATTCCGATTTGCTCAATCACGCTTCCCCTCGGAATACGTTTCTCAAAGAGTTGGCGGATCAGCGTCGCCGCTCGCATGTCGTAGTGCTCTTTAAGCAGGTATTCCTGAGGCCATTTGGCGCGGTTGTGTGGTAAGCCGGGCGGCAGGTAATCTGATTGCCCTGCCATATCACGTCCCTTTCTTTGCTATCGGAGTGATGGAACTCAGCAGCAGGCGACAGCGACCGGGCGCGCCAATGCGCTGTCCGGTTATCTTGTCGTAAGTTTCATGCGGTGAGGCACACCAGGTTGTCGCTGTTTCGTGGAGTTTCACTTGCCGCTCACCATTTCTGCGAATCGCGATCCCGATGTGCGTTTTACCCTTACATTTCACTGCTGGCGCTGCGGCTACGGATGCCTGACGGGCAGGCTGAGCTGGTGTTGAAAAATTGCCTGCTTTGGGTCTTGGTACAAAAACCGCACGAGTGCGCGCACGTGGCCCGGCGTTCATATTCCACAAAATGACGTCGAGATAGTTTTTACCGTCGTCTATGTGTCCTTTGTCCGACGGGTACTCTAATTTGCCTGAAATGGTGGTCATTGGTCTTTCCTCGGTTATTTCACGCTGGTCATGCGTGGTTAAAATGGGTCCGTATTAAAGTTTTTGTTTGAATACCGTTTTTCACGTTTTCTCGGTTGCTCTGCCTCCTTCTGGATGCGTAATTTTTCGCGTGCTACGTGTTGATCAATTGGCAGGAAATGCCCATTCCGGAATTCCTGATAAATAATTTCACCTGCCCCGCCAGAACGGTTTTTACCGATAATCACCTCGGCGATACCCTTTGCAGGTGAATCAGGTGTGTAAACTTCATCGCGGTACAAAAACAAAATGCTGTCAGCGTCCTGCTCAACACTGCCGGAATCGCGCAGGTCCGACATCACCGGGCGACGCTGGCCAGCAGGTCGAGAATCCACCTGGCGGGAAAGCTGGCTAAGAGCAAAAACAGGGGTATGCAGACGCATGGCCATAGTCTTCATGTTGCGGGAGATATGCCCGACAGCGAGATCGTGGCGCTCGGCCTTCGGTTTTTTGATCAGGCCCATGTAATCAACACCAATCAACTTCAGGTGCGGATAACGGCGTTTATGAGTCTCTGCAATGGCGCGGATCTGCTCAATCGTCAAATCAGTGGCATCAACAATCCAGATATCGCGATCCTGCATGATTGCAAGCGCGGCGGTTAATCTGGTCAAATCCTCATCGTCCATTTCTTTTGGATTACGCAGACGCGACGTGGACATATTCCCAGCCCCGGCAACGGTACGTTCAACAATCTGCTGAGCGCCCATTTCCATGCTGAAAAACAGTGCGCCGCCGCCATCTGCGGTAACGCCATCGATAATCTTCAGGGTAAATTCCGTTTTCCCCATGCCTGGACGACCGGCAACCACAACAAGGTCGGTCATGTTGATACCGCCCAGGGCGACATCCAGATCCTCGACTCCGGTTTTCAGCATCATTTCCTGCGCGTCGCCAGACATCCGTTTATCAACGGTGTCAATGTAGAGCGGTAACAGCTCTTTGATGTGTACCGGCTGGACTGTGCCGGTAGCGGCGCTCATATCCAGCACCTGAGCAACATGAGATTCAATAACCTCATCACGCTGACTCTGGTTTACAGCGTTACGGATACCATCCGCGCCAGATTGCAACAATGCCGCCATTTTGCGGCTCCGCCATGCCCGCACCATTTTCCCAGCATAGCCTTTCAGATTCGGTACCGTTGCCGGGATCCGGGATATTTGAGACAGATCCGCAAGGCTGGAACCGCCCAGCGCTTCGCTGATAAACAACATGTCGATCATGCCGTTCGCCAGTGCCTGCTTTTTGATTTCGCTGAAAGCGCGACGGTGAAACACGATGCTGAAGGCTTCCTCCGGAGTAGTGGCAATCACATCAAACGCGTCAGGCGTCGCGCCACCGTTAATCAGACCAGCGAGAACGATCGCTTCCAGTTCTTCTGGATTCATAATGCCCCTTCCCTGGTTTTACGCAGTGTTTCTGGCTTCATCAGGTAATCAAACCCTGCCCGCCAGCCGGTGCGATATTCGCCGCCGAAATAGAAGTCTGGGGCGTTATCGCGGAATTTTTCGAAGTAGCCGATAAATGCGCCAAGAGTTTGCGTGCGCATATGTGCCAGCAGGCGCAGGATTGCCCGACGGCGGTCAGTATCAATTTCAGCTATAGGTAGCAGGTCGCCCAGAATCTCGTTGTAGCCCTTCACAACTTCAGCAGGGTCAACGGCAGCCTCAGCAGTGGCCCACGTCTCAGCGTCAGCCAGGTATCCGTCAAACCGGTTTACGCGGCAAATGTTCGCAGGTTTCGGAACGCTTCCGCTACGACGGCGCCATGTCGCAATAACCCAACGAATTACTAACTGAATCTCAGCCACGCTGTAACCAGCGCGGGTGGTGGTGGCAGTTAGCAGCATGACAAACGGTTTAACGTCGCGGCAGCGGGTACCGACTTTCTCGTTGTAGTAGTTCAGAGCTTTTTGAGCGTCAGCGAGAATGATTTCCTCGCCCTCCCCCTTTTGGGGGTAAGGGGGATCTTTTATCTCTGTAGTACTCTCTGTTGTATTCTCTGTAAGAGATTGGGTCATTTTGACCTTAGCGCATGGGTCAACTTGACCTGATGCTTGGGTCACATTGACCTCTTCGATTGGGTCAACTTGACCTAATCGATTGGCCACAGGGAATGTTGTCTCTTCAATCTTACATAACTGGGCATAATTGATTGAATACCACTTGGTTTTATCCCAGGCATCACTGTTAAAGTTCCCAGTAAATACCACATTCAATTTTTCCAGATTGGCCAGCACGCGTTTTATTGTCGACTCGCTCCAGAACGGGAATTGTTCTTGCCAATCGGTCACACTGTTGTACACCCAGTGGCGATTTTCGAAGAAATTTTGAGATGAATTCAGCCAGTAGTGGATTTGCTGTAGAACGATGGCTTCATTCAACCCTATAGTGCATGCCAACGTGGGCAGGACCTGAAGGGGGTTTTCGTTAATCAGCAAACGACTCATACTCAGATCTCCAGAGCTTCGGCTATCTGACGACAACCGGCTTCATAGTCCGCATTGCTCAGCCCTTTGTCGCGCAACTCGACCTTCCTGGATTCATACTGCTCCCACACCGAAAGCGCGGCAGCCATACGCCCATCAAAAATAGGTTGGATCTCTGCAACATGTGCCGGGCGTCCATTCAGGTGCCAGCCGTTACGCCAGGTAATGCGGTCAATATGTCTTAACATCGGTCTTTCCTCGGTATAAGTTAAACGCTGGTCAGGCGCTCATGCATGGTGGCCTTGCGCAGTGCTTATCACTGCCCCTCGCGTCGCTACCAGCGCCGCTATTGCTTCGTCAATTTCCTGGATAGTTAACTCTGGCGCGAAGTGGAGATGTACAGCGTTAATCGCTTCCACCCCTTCTTTTGCCGCCAGCGTTGCCAGCAAAACGGGATCGCCCGGCGACTCCAGACGCGCCCGCCGTTCTGCGGGTAGCACGGCTTTCATCACACTGGCCAGCACCTGAGTTTTTCGGCGCGCCGCCGTTGTCTCGCCACGTAACCAGCGAAAGATTTTCTGCCGGTTGTTGTTGATGGCTCTCCAGTCCACGTTACCGTCCGCGTCCTCAAATTCATGTAGTCTCAACTCATCATTGCGTCCCTGACTGAACCAGGCCCGGCAGATTTCAATTGTGACGAGTTCCTGCCCTGCCCTTGCCGCCCAGGTCAAAATCTCTTTTTGTAATTCCTCTGGGTTTTCCATAGCGTCTCCTGTCGCTAAAAATTGATTACGCTTAATCAGATGTAATAAGCCGCCCTTTGCTAAGCTTTTTCATGTTTTGGAACATCGTAAAAAGTCGGGTCATATTTCAGTGCTCCGTTAGTGATATGGTCGAGTCGAGCAGCTCGCTTTTCAGGAACTGTTGCCCCCCAACGAGTAACCGCCACTTGAGATATACCCAGCACCTTGGCTGTGGCTGTCTTTGAACCAAAAAAACTAATAACCGTCTCTGTTTTCATAATCCCTCCACGTAACTTTTGTTAGCAACATAAATACTAACGAAAGTTATGTCAAGTTAACTTATATTATGAGGATGAAGAATTTGATGCTTAGCGACCGTTTATCTCAAAGACGCAAACAGCTTGGTCTAACCCAACAACAGCTTGCTGATATGGTTGGAAGATCGAGTGTGAGCGTTTTTAAATGGGAAAGCGGACAAAATGAACCAAAGGGTCAGAACTTGCTGGCTTTGGCCAATGCACTTAAGTGTTCTGCCACATGGCTGCTTTTTGGTGACGAAGACCAGGCACCAACTCCGGTAGACGAATTACCAACAGAGCTGGATTCACGTCAAAAAAGATTGTTAGAGTTATTTGATTCATTACCCGAGTCAGAAAAAGAAAAGCAACTAATTGAATTAGAAGATAAAGTTGAAAACTTTAATCGTTTATTTGAAGAGTTACTGGTTACCAGAAAGAAACTAACCCCCACCAAAAAATAAAATAAAGGCAATGTTTTCAATGCATTGCCTTTATTTTTACCCCAAATACTAACCTTTGTTATAAAACGCCTTGCACATAAAATTACCTTTAGTTATATTCATTCCATCAACAACGCTTACCCAGCGGCAGTTGTTCAGAAACAAGTTCTGACAGCCGGAAAGACGGCACCAAATTTTGCGCGTCGGCGCCAACACGATGACAGAGGGAAAGACTTCACCGGCATATGGCACATGTGTCGAAGCGGTCTGGATGGAAGCGGAGCCTTAACGCGTTGTCTCCATAGCAGGTAGCCGGAATGTGCAAGCCACAGCCAGGTATGAGCGATTGATTCACCATCAAGGCGATACGGTGTGACCACCAGGGAAGAGTCCTGGCTACAACACGAGAGCGCACTTCATCGACTCAACTTTGAGCTTTGTCGTTAAATTTTGAAATGGCGGAGTGCGCTCCCGGTTGTGGTGAACAGGTGTTTAACGGGAACTCCCTGCCCGTTACCCGGTTCGATTCCGGGCGCTACACCGTAATTATTGGGACCCTCTGGTGAAAGCCAGAGCCTCTCGCAGAGAGGCGCAACGAGGAAAGACCGGGCATGACCAGCCCTGACAGCCGGAAAGACGGCACCCTTTAGATGGCAAAAGACCCGCACAAGGCGGGCCAGTTACCCCGAACGGCGACCAAACCATTCGGATATGGTGCAAGGGACCAACCTTACACCGAGGAAAGACCAACGACAGAGCCGCTGATCGGTTCTGAGTATACCCCACCAAGGAGTCGCTATGGAAGCGCGCACCATCCCAGTAACACTCTTTATTAATTATGCAACTTCAACTTTCAGCCACGAAAAGCTGCTTGTTGCGACTGTTGATATGTCAAAAAATTTTCCAGACAGGTACATCCTTCTGGAAAGCCGCGAAATTGAAATTACCGTCAACCAGCCCCAGCCAATCGACATCATCGGTTTACAGGTCGAGCAACTGCGTGAACAAAAACAGAAAACAGTCGCCGAAGCCCAACAGCGTATTGCTGCTATCGATGACAAAATCCAGCAGTTACTTTGCATCGAATACACGCCAGATACTGATGAAATCCCCTACTAAAGACCACTGACCTGTAATGAGGAAAGACCAATGACCATTTTTAACGGCTTGTTAGAAGCGAAAAAAGGCGCGCTCAAAAACGGCGCGATCCCGGCGCTGGCCATCGCCATCGACGCCCCTAACAAAAAAGTTGCCGAGAACATCATCATCGGCAAATTGTGGGAAGCCTACCCTGACCACGGCGACAACTATTTCAAACCTAAAATCTGGGAAGATGCCCCGGGCCAACCGCGCCCAGGCGTTGGTGAGTTTGATGAGACGTTCGCCACAGAACACAGTTTTGATGGCGAAAAATGGGTAGTTAACACCCCCGTTGTAGATAGCGGTTCAGCAGATATCGCACAGGTTAACGACCTGATGAAACTGCCGGCTCGTGAACGATTCGCCGCCGTTCTGCTGTTCAGCCACGACGCCAACGAAGTCGACAGTGAATTGCTTGCGCAGACGCGTGAATACCTGGAGATGCTCGACAACAGTGATACTGACAGTGAGGATGAGGTTGACGCATTTAACCGCATCGTTCTTGATGCCATGGTGGCGTGTAAGCCCATCGAGTACATGCATATTGCTGGATTGAATAATCTGGTACATGCAATTTTGGCAAGTTGCGATACCCAGGAACAAAACCCGACCAGTTGGACTATCTCCAAATTTATAAAAAAATGGGTAGAGAATCCCGGTAAACGCGATGAAATGCTGCCGGAGGTAAAACCAGAAACAGCATCCGCACGTCCTTACCAACAGACTCACGCCACACTGGATCGTGAAATTGCCTGCGCCCTGTTACCCGTTGGCCCGGAAAAAATCACCCCCAGCGTCCTGAAAGCGGCAGACGAAATAATCAGCCAGGATCGGGAGGATTTTAAACGCTGGTCAATGGCCTTGCGCACAACGGATCAGATCCTTGCCTATGACCGCGCATCAGTATTCGGTGTTATTCAGAGCGCCCCCGCAAAAGACACGTACCACTTCCCACAATCCCTGCGCAGTCACATCGACAACTGGCTGCAAGCTAACGGGCAGCGTGATGCAAATGCTGTTGAAGAGAAGCCAAAGGAAGCAGCACCAAAGGATGATGTAAAAGTCACCAACCACGGCGGCGGACGATTCTCAATTGATGGGATGATGTCAGAAACACCCTCAAATCATGGCGAAAAAAGCGAAGCTGCAAATGCTGGAGAACGTAGTTTGCAGCAGTTGCGTGAGCGGTTTGTCACGCCTCGCCATGTGTATGACGTACCTGAAAATAACGCCGTCTCACAGAGGGAACCTACAGCTATTACCCCGGCAGAAGAGACTCCTCCACAAGAAAAACTTAGCGAGCAGGTAAAGGATCTGGTGCAGAACGTTGACGCGCTGGTTGAGCGGATCCATACCGAAGAGCACAAGCGGCAGAATGCAATCTCAGCTATCGAAACGGAGTTAAAGGACTCCGACGACACAGATAACCTGGCATTGTGGAAGAACGTATTCAAAACCGATGAGCGCTTCACCAGTGCTTTCTCTCAGAACGGCGGCGGCACATCCATCAACGGCACTTATATAGCGATGAAAGCGACTCGCGAATTTGGGCCGTTTGGTATTGGCTGGGGTGTAGAGGTGGTGGAAGAGCGTTTTGATAAAGGCGCACCGATAGTTCGCAAAAAACAGGTTGGTGAAAAAATAGAATGGGATCTGATTCAAGACGGTGTTGGCGGGTACCTATGTGAAATGCACCACACCATGAAAGTTAGAGTCTGGTACATATTGAATGGAGTGCGCGGTGAGTCCGAGGCTTACGGATGCACACCTTATATCTACGACACTAAATACGGACCAACAAGCGACGGCGAAGCGCCGAAGAAATCCTGGACGGATGCTGTTAAGAAAGCGCTATCCCCTCTCGGATTCAGCGCCGATATTTTCATGGGCCTGTACGACAATCCGGAATACCGCCAGAGGAATAAAGCTGAGTTTGATATCAAGAATGCCAGCGAGAATGCGGAAGATGCTACCCGTCTGCGTAAGGAACTGGATGAGAAGCTTATCAACGTTGCCAATACGCTGGCCTCCGCGGTAACCACTAACGAAGTAAACAAGGTATTTGGCCTCATCGCCCGCGAAGTGGATGTACACCGAAAAGCAGCAGAAGCCAAAGGCGATAAAGAATATTCATCGTATCTGGGATCGCGCCTGCGCCGTATCACCGACATCAAAACTGAACGCCTCGCCGCCCTCACCGCTGCACAGGAGCAAACCGCATGAGCACCGCTATCGCTATTGCAAAAGAATATGCCAGCCTGATTGACCTGCTGGAAACCTCCGACGAACTGACGCCAGAGATGATCGCCGACACGCTTGAAGGTATGGAAGGAGAACTGGGAGACAAACTGGACGCCATGATGGTCATCTGCCGCAATTTACAGGGCAATGCCAATACCTGCGCTGAAGAAATGTCTCGCCTGGCTACCCGTAAGACGTCCTTTGAAGACAAGGAAAAAGCAATCCGAAAGCATATGCTCGCCTGCATGCAAGCTGCTGGCCTGGATAAACTGAAAACCGCAAAAAACACATTTACTGATGCACAGGGGGCTATCTGGGTAATTATCGATAGCAAAGATAAGATCCCGGATGAGTATGAAGGCGTGTCACTTGTTGATGTAGAAACGGTTATTACACCAAACAAGCGAGCCATTAAAGAAGTGATTGAATCTGCGGAGGCGGTTGCCGCCGAAATACTGGCGCGTGGAGAAACACCACCAGCCGAGTTATTAAACCCGGTACCAGGCGCACATCTGGAACGCGGCGAACGTTCACTGAGGGTACGCTAATGCTTAAACTCACATTAAAGCGTGGTGACGCGGTTCACCTGGTACTTGCCGATGGAACCAACGGCATTATTGAAGCACGGAGCCGCTGCGAACTTGGGCTACACCTGCCAGAAAACATTAAGGTCACTCGGGAGAAATCGGCATTCCCCCCACCAGAACTGATTACGCCTAATCAGAAATAAAAACTCACCATCGCTAGCATTGCGATTCACCAGTAACCGGAGGATCACAATGCTGCGATGGCAACCGGGAGCAACTCTGCTCTCCGCATTTGATATCAAAATTGGCCGACTGTCGGCCAGCGTCAGGAAACAGGCTGTGACCGAGTCTGATATTGCCCGTGCCTGCAAGGCGGCAGATGACGCAATAAGCTACATAATGAGGAAAGACCATGAGAAGCGATCACGACATAATCACCAGAGAAGAAATGGTCGAGCTGACGGGAAGCCCACTTAAATCAAAGCAATGTGAGGCTCTTCGCCGGGCTGGAATTTTCTTCATGGAAAGGGCTGACGGGCACCCAAAAACAACCTGGGGCCATTTCATGAACCCAATAAAATTTCGCAATTTACAGGAGGTGACGACGCGAAAAGATGATGAACCTGATTTTGGAGCAATATTTAATGGCCGGAAAGAGAAAGAACCCAGCAGATAACTGGATGCCGCCTCGTGTTTACCAGGGCAAAGCGGCCTACGAATTCAGGAATAAAGATAACAAAGCGATACGCCTGTGCGCATTGGATGCGCCACGATCAGCCGTATGGCTGGCATATGAAAAAGCGGTCGGTGACGAAAAAGAAAGAAATACTTTTCAGGCGCTCGCGGAACAATTCATGACCTCCCCTGATTTTATGGATTTGGCAGTCGAAACCAGGAAAGACTACACAAAATATTCCGGAAAAGTTCTGCCTGTCTTCGGGAAGATCGACCCGGATAAAATCAAACCTGAACATATTCGGCGCTATATGGATCAACGCGGTTTATCAAGCCGAACTCAGGCAAACAGGGAAAAAAGCTTTATGTCCAGGGTATTCCGTTGGGGTTATGAACGAGGTTATGTCCAGAGGAATCCTTGTCAGGGAGTTAAGCAGTTTAAAGAGACAGCACGCGAACGTTATATTACGGATGAAGAATATCAGGCCGTTTATGAAGTATCTCCTGATGTTGTTCGCGTGGCAATGGAGATTGCCTACTTATGCGTGGCCAGACAGAGTGATGTACTTTCATTGCAGAAAGACCAGCTGTTCGATTCCGGGATCTACATTCGTCAGGGAAAAACCGGCGTTAAGCAAATCAAAGCCTGGTCGCCTCGTCTGCAGAAAGCGATAGCTCTGGCTCGTTCTCTGCCATTAAAACCGGGAATCAGTAGCCTGTTTGTGATTCATCAAACTACCGGAGGCAAGTACACCCGTGATGGTTTTAACTCTCGTTGGCGTGATGTCAAAGCGGCAGCACAGGAAAAATATCCTCATCTGCAAATAGACTTCACATTTCATGATCTGAAAGCAAAAGGTATCTCTGATCTGGAAGGCAGCCTGGAAGAGAAGCAAGCAATTTCCGGGCATAAGAACCCACGACAGACAGCAGCATATGACCGAAAAGTTAAAGTAGTGCCCGTAGTTGGTGGCCAGAGAAAATGAATGATGATGCGTCCAGAGAAAAATCATCTTCGGACGCATCTTCGGAAATGAAAAAGAAGATACAAAAAAACCACCCGAAGGTGGTTTCACGACACTGCTTATTGCTTTGATTTTATTCTTATCTTTCCCATGGTACCCGGAGCGGGACTTGAACCCGCACAGCGCGAACGCCGAGGGATTTTAAATCCCTTGTGTCTACCGATTCCACCATCCGGGCTCGGGAAGAAAGTGGAGGCGCGTTCCGGAGTCGAACCGGACTAGACGGATTTGCAATCCGCTACATAACCGCTTTGTTAACGCGCCAAATTCTTCAGGCCTTTTAGCCAGACATCCGCTGCCGCCGATGTCTTTTAAACTGGAGCGGGAAACGAGACTCGAACTCGCGACCCCGACCTTGGCAAGGTCGTGCTCTACCAACTGAGCTATTCCCGCATTCATCAAGCAATCAGTTAATCACTTGATTTTATTATCGTCTGGCAATCAGTGCCGCCGTTCGATGCGTTGCATTCTACTTACCTGGCGCGATGAGTCAACGATATTTTTCACCACTTTTGATTGTTTGCTGAAAATTGCGCCGAAACGATCACTGATCAAGCAAATCTGCACGCGCAGCGCTCAAATATTGCAACATTGACCACAGAGTCAGTACCGCAGCCACAAAGAAAAGTGCAATACCGGCGTACTCAACCCAAATATTCGGACGCCACAGCAGCCAGGCTAACGCCACCATCTGGGCAGTGGTTTTCACTTTCCCAATCCAGGAGACAGCCACGCTACTGCGTTTACCCAACTCCGCCATCCATTCGCGTAGCGCAGAAATAATAATTTCACGGGCGATCATCGTTGCTGCCGGTAAGGTCACCCACCAGCTGTGGTAATGCTCGGTTACCAGCACCATGGCGATAGCCACGAGAACTTTATCTGCGACAGGGTCAAGGAAAGCACCAAACCGGGTACTCTGGTTCCAGCGGCGTGCCAGAAAACCATCGAACCAGTCAGTCACCGCCGCGACGCAGAAAATGAGCGCGGCGGCAAATGGCGACCAGGTGACAGGCAAATAAAAGACCAATACAAAGAATGGGATAAGGATGACACGGAACATTGTAAGCAACGTAGGGATATTAAATTGCATAATGACGGGTAACTATCTGTTGTCAGTAAGATTACCCCTATGTTGCTACAGAGACATCAATGTTTCAACGACCAGAAGATCTTTTCTGCCAGACCTTGCGAAATACCCGGCACTTTTGCAATTTCCTCGACGCTGGCGTTACGTAAACCTTGCAAACCGCCCATATATTTCAACAACATTTGCCGACGTTTTGGCCCGACGCCTTCAATGGTTTCCAGGGAACTGGTATTTTTGACCTTCGCCCGTTTTTTACGGTGCCCGCCAATCGCGTGATCGTGTGATTCATCGCGAATATGCTGGATAACATGCAGCGCGGGAGAATCTGGCGGCAAACTAAATCCCTCACCTTCCGGCTCAAAGAACAGCGTTTCCAGCCCAGCCTTACGATCTGCTCCTTTGGCAACACCAAGTAGCAGCGGATGATTTTTATCCCATGAGACATCCAGTTCGGCGAAAACATTTTTCGCCTGCGCAAGCTGGCCTTTGCCGCCGTCAATAAGGATCACATCCGGGATCTTACTGTCGTCGATAGCTTTACCATAACGCCGACGCAGCACCTGATTCATCGCCGCGTAATCATCGCCCGGCGTGATGCCAGTAATGTTATAGCGCCGATACTCCGCACGCAGCGGGCCGTTGGCATCAAACACCACACAGGAAGCGACGGTTTGTTCACCCATGGTATGGCTGATGTCAAAGCACTCCATCCGCTTCACTTCCGGCAATTTCAACACGCTGGCAAGCGCGGTCAGCCGCTGGTGAACGGTAGATTGCTGCGAAAGTTTGCTGGTTAAGGCCGTCGCCGCATTGGTGCGCGCGAGTTTCAGATAACGCGCTCTATCGCCACGAGGTTTGGTTTGAACATTAATCTTGCGTCCCGCCAGTTCTGAAAGGGAATCGGCGAGCAGCGTTTTATCGCTAAGATTAAAATCGAGCAGGATCTCACCCGGTAAGGTGCGCATCTGGCTGCCTTGTAAATAGAACTGACCTACGAAGGTTTCCACCACCTCGCTCAGTTCCGTACCGCCAGGCACTTTCGGGAAATAGCTGCGGCTGCCGAGCACTTTGCCCTGACGAATGAACAATACGTGGACACAAGCCATACCCGCATCGAACGCCACACCAATAACGTCAAGGTCGTCGCCGGTATTGGAAACAAACTGTTTTTCGGTGACACGTCGCACCGCCTGAATTTGGTCGCGAATCCGCGCCGCTTCTTCAAACTCCAGATTCTGGCTGGCAGTTTCCATACGACTAATGAGTTGCGTAAGCACCTGATCATCTTTGCCAGACAAAAACAGGCGCACATACTCGACCTGCTGAGCGTATTCTTCTTCACTCACCAGTCCTTCAACGCACGGCCCCAGACAGCGCCCTATCTGATATTGCAGACACGGACGCGAGCGATTGCGATAAACACTGTTTTCGCACTGGCGAATGGGAAAAATCTTTTGCAGTAGCGCCAGTGTTTCACGTACGGCATAGCCATTCGGGAACGGGCCGAAATATTCACCTTTGGCATGCTTCGCTCCACGATGCATCGCCAGACGCGGGTGGGTATCGCCACTCAGGAAGATAAAAGGATATGATTTATCATCGCGTAGCAAAACGTTGTAACGCGGCTGATAAAGTTTGATGTAGTTGTGTTCCAGTAACAGCGCTTCGGTTTCTGTATGAGTAACCGTTACATCAATTTGCTGGATCTGGGCGACCAGCGCTTCGGTTTTGCGCGAAGCGAGGTTGCTACGGAAATAGCTGGAAAGCCGTTTTTTCAGGTCTTTCGCTTTGCCGACATAGATAACCGTACCACCAGCATCGTACATGCGATAAACGCCTGGCTGGCTGGTTACGGTTTTTAAAAACGCTTTTGCGTCAAACTGATCACTCACTGACTTGATAATGTCTCCGCATTACACAGACCATGGCGAATTGCCAGGTGAGTCAGCTCAACATCGCCATGAATGTTTAGTTTACTGAACATACGATAGCGGTAGCTGTTCACCGTTTTCGGACTGAGATTGAGCTGTTCTGAGATCTCATTGACCTTCTGGCCCTTGGTGATCATCAGCATAATCTGCAATTCACGTTCAGACAAACTGGCAAATGGGCTTTCTGTTTTTTCTGGTTCGATCTGGCTTAACGCCATTTGTTGAGCGATATCAGAAGCAATGTAACGCTGCCCTGAATAGACAGAACGAATCGCACTCACGACTTCCTGCGGAGCCGCGCCTTTGCTGAGGTAGCCCGCAGCTCCGGCCTGCATGACTTTCGCTGGTAAAGGGTTTTCTGTATGGACGGTAAGCATGATGATTTTGACATCAGCTGTGGAACGCGCGATTTTACGCGTCGCCTCAAGACCGCCAATGCCCGGCATACTCATGTCCATTAGCACCACGTCAACGGCATTTGCCCGGCACCATTTAACGGCGTCTTCACCGCACGATGCCTCACCGACGACTTTTATACCCTTTATATCTTCCAGAATGCGTCGTATCCCTGCGCGCACCAGTTCGTGGTCATCAACAAGTAGAACGTTGATCAAAGGAATATCTCCAGAAATAGGGATAACGCTACTGATAGTTAGTCATTCGTATATTAGCGGTTTTTATTGCAACTTTGAAACGTTAAAAATGGTGGGTATTCGATTTTTCTCTCGTTTTTGTCAATTCGATTGTCCACAGTTATGGTCACGCCCGTCACCAACGGCTTCCGGGATCGTTTCACAGTAAGCCCGGCGATGAAATGTGACAAAAATTGACTTTATTCAGCAAAAATGAAAATCAGCCCGCTGAATATGTAACATTAATTAACCCGAACAATACGGGCAAAAAACATTCATGATAAAAATATTTATTGGTCATTATATTAACGTATTTTATAGTACTGTTGATATCACGCTCAAAAAACAACCACTGCTATTTTTAGCAAAGCTTATGGTATACTCCGCCGCCTTAACATTTTTCACCGCAAATTTTCATTGCAACATGACGAGGAAAATAAATGAGTACGCCTGATTTTTCTACTGCCGAGAATAATCAAGAACTGGCAAATGAAGTCTCCTGCCTGAAAGCGATGCTGACGCTGATGCTGCAGGCGATGGGACAAGCTGACGCGGGCCGCGTGATGTTAAAGATGGAAAAACAGCTTGCGCTGATCGAAGACGAAACCCAGGCTGCAGTATTTTCCAAAACGGTTAAGCAAATTAAACAAGCCTACCGTCAGTAATATAAAACCGGCTGAGAGCGTGCCTTTCAGCCGGTTTTTGCATCTGGTACGCAGAACAGAAAAGAGATCAAATTAAGCCAGTAGCGGCCGCGTAACAGGCAACCTGCGTCTTATTCGGTGCATTGATTTTTTTCTGCATGTTTTTCTGATGGAAATTGACCGTATTCTCAGAGATTGACAAAATCATCGCTATCTCTGCTGATGTCTTACCTTCCGCCGTCCATTTCAGAATTTCTTTTTCGCGCTTGCTGAAATTCATCTCTGGCGTCATCACTATTTCATCATTTAAACGCATCAGAGCCATCAGACTTTCGCGCACCAGTAGCTGCATTTTTAATTGCAGTTCATCACTAAGAATGGGTATTTCGCGCGTGCTGCAACGGGAAAAGGACAAAAAGCCCAACGCCCGATTTGGCAGCATTAAATACTGAGTGACACCGCGGCGTAAACCATGTGCGCGCGCAGCTTCCCATAACGGCTGTGCTTCGCTGAATAAGTCATCATTCCACATTAAATGGCCCTGACTAAAGTTTTCAGGGTTCAGCACCGGATCAATTGCGAGAAAATTTTTTGCCTGATAATAACTAACCCACGACTCAGGGTAATTGGTATAGAAAGCCACTTTAGGTCGCGTGAATGGTACCGGGTGGCGAACACATAACGAATAGTAATCGTACTCCAGCTGCTGAGCCTGAAGCTCTATTTCATGGTAGACCTCTTCTGCGGCCTCCATCCTCTGAAAACGCAACAACATCGTGCGAAGCCAGCTGAAAAAATCCGTATCCTGCATAGTAAACCGCAACGCCCCTGAGAGTGAGTATCATTTATAATGATAATTCAAACTATCACATAAATAAGATTTATATATAATTTATATTATTCAGGCAATGAATTACTTTTGCAAGCCATCGCATTCTCTTATGTTATTAATGAGTTATGCTGATTTGTTAAGCAGTTTTATCACGTTTGAAATGGCGTCCCGCCCCGACTGGTGAATCGTCGGGGCTGATTTTTTCTTATTATTGCAGCAGAAACTTCTCCAGGAACTGGCGGGTGCGAGGCTGCTGAGGATCAGCAAATAACGCTTTTGCTACCCCCTGCTCGACTATCCGCCCCTGGTCCATAAAAATCGCCCGGTCCGCAACATCCCGGGCAAAGCTCATTTCGTGCGTCACAATCACCATCGTGCGCTTTTCCTGCGCCAGCTGACGAATGGTGTTCAGGACTTCGCCCACCAGCTCTGGATCCAGCGCCGACGTTGGCTCATCAAACAAAATCACTTCAGGACGCATTGCCAGAGCACGCGCAATCGCAACGCGCTGCTGTTGACCGCCAGACAAACGACGTGGATAACTGGTTTCTTTACCGGCCAGCCCAACTTTCGCCAGCAGCTCGCGAGCGCGCGCCGTGGCCTCTTCTTTCGGTTCGCCTTTGACGATCACCGGCCCTTCAATAATGTTTTCCAGCACCGTACGATGCGGAAACAGATTAAAGTTCTGGAAGACAAACCCGACGTGCTGACGCAACTGGCGAATCAGCGATTTTTGCTGACTTAATGAACGTGCAGTATCAATAGTGATATCGCCAACGGTGATGGTTCCCGCTTCCGGTTGTTCCAGCAGATTTATGCTGCGTAGCAACGTGGTTTTGCCGGAACCACTCGGACCGATAATAGCCACTACTTCGCCAGGCTTCACCTCAAGGTCGATACCATGCAGCACCGTCTGACCGTGGAATTTTTTCACCAGGTTCTTAACTTCAATGGCACTCATTTGGGTTCCCTCTCCTGGCGATTAAGTTGATTCTCAAAATGGTTCTGCAACGTCGATAACACAGTCGCCATAATCCAGTAGATGAGCGAAGCCGCCAGGTACATGGTGAACACCTCCAGCGTGCGCGAGGTAATCAACTGCGCCTGACGGAACAGCTCCGGCACCTGGATTGTCGCGGCCAGCGACGTATCTTTTACCAGGCTGATAAAGCTGTTCGACAGCGGCGGCAACGCCACCCGCGCCGCCTGTGGCAAAATCGCGCGACGCATGGTCTGCCATGGCGTCATACCAATACTGGCTGCAGCTTCCCACTGACCTTTATCAATAGAAGAAATGGCGGCGCGCAGCGTTTCGGCAGCATAGGCGGCAGTGTTCAGCGACAGACCAATCATTGCTGACGGAATGGGATCTAGTTCGATGCCAAACTGCGGCAAGCCGTAATAGATCATAAACAGTTGGGCGATGAGCGGCGTACCACGAAAAATAGAGATATAAAAACGCGCCAGCCAGCGCACGGGCCAGATTGGCGAAAGGCGCATCAGCGCGAGAATAAACCCTAGCAGTAAGCCAAAAAACATGCCGCCGATACTGAGTTGCAGCGTATACCCAGCCCCTTTCAGCAGGAACGGCAAGGAATCAATAACCAGTTGTATACTTTCTTGCATGAGCGTTTCCGGAGCTAAACGTGGGGATGATAGGCGAACAGCGCAGGCGCACCGCCGGTATGAATAAACAGAATCGGCCCTTCATCTTTGAAGCGTTTCTGACTGATACCGTCAATCAGCCCCGCCATCGCTTTTCCGGTATACACAGGATCAAGCAGAATGCCTTCCAGCCGCGCCAGCAATTTCACTGCTTCCATGCCTTCGTCGTTCGGCACGCCGTAGCCAGGTGCAAAATAGTCATCCCAGAGTAAAATTTCCGCTGATGCGGTCAGCTCCAGTTCTTTCGCAATCGCCTGTTGGAGGTTAACCACTTTCGGCAATTGATCGGCAACAGAACGCGACACAGTCACGCCAATCAGTTCGCTTTCAGGCATCAGGTGTTCCAGCCCAACAGCCAGTCCGGCGTGAGTTCCGGCACTGCCCGATGCGACCACCACCGACGAAATATTAACTGCCCCTTCACACTGTTGCGCGATTTCCAGCGCACTCTCCACATAACCCAGCGCGCCCAAAGCATTAGAACCGCCAACCGGAATGACATACGGGCGAAAGCCTTGTGCTTCGACTCGCGTCGCCAGCTCTTCCAGTTGGGTATTGGGATCGGTCAGTGCGTCGCACATTTCAATCTGGGTATTGAACAGATCCAGCAACAAACGATTGCCGTTGGTTAAATAGTTTTCCGCGGTTGTACCAATAGGATTTTCCAGCAGCGCCACGCAATGCAGACCGAGTTTCGCAGCGACTGCGGCAGTCTGGCGCACATGGTTAGACTGGATCGCCCCGGCAGTAATCAGCGTATCGGCACCTTCACGCAGAGCATCTGCCGCGAGAAATTCCAGCTTACGTAATTTATTGCCGCCCATTGCCATGGGAGTGACGTCATCCCGTTTGATGAAAATTTCCCGTCCAAGATAATCAGAAAAGCGCGGCAGATATTCGAGCGGCGTTGGCGCGCCGATAAACTCCAGCCGTGGAAAACGGGTTAAATTATGCAGTGGCATAACAGCCTCCGATGTGTGTTGTTGTGATTTTCTTATTATGCACGCTGAAAACGCGTAAATAAAAAAGGCGCTAGTGAAAGCGCCCTTTTTTGTCATTATGCTGATTATTTGGTCACATCAGCACCAAACCATTTTTCGGAAAGGGCTTGCAAAGTGCCATCTTTTTGCATTTCCGCAATTGCATCATTCACCGCTTTCAGCAGGTCTTCATTTCCTTTACGCAGCGCCACGCCAGACTCCTGACGGGAGAATGCTTCACCGGTTACTGCCAGCGTATCGTTGGTTTTCTTCACCAGATCCAGCGCCGCCAGACGATCAACGAGGATCGCATCGATACGGCCTACGCGCAGATCCTGATATTTGGTCGGGTCATCATCATAGGTACGCACATCCACGCCCTGAACATTCTGACGCAGCCACTCTTCATAGTTGGTGCCCAGACCGACACCCACTTTTTTGCCTTTCAGATCATCAGCCGTTTTAATGGTGCCTTCGTTACCTTTTTTCACCAGCGCCTGAATACCGGAAATGGTGTACGGGGTAGAGAAATCGTATTTTTTCTTGCGCTCGTCAGAAATGGTGACCTGGTTAATCACCACATCAATGCGTTTAGAGTCCAGCGACGCCAGCATACCGTCCCATTTAGTCGGTTTTAGTGACGCCTCAACGCCAAGATGTTTTGCCAGCTGTTGGGCAAATTCCACTTCAAAACCGGTTAATTTGCCGTCATCCCCCTGAAAACTGAACGGCGGATAAGTTCCTTCCAGCCCTACCAGCAGCGTGCCGCGCTCTTTGACTTTATTAAGCAGACCTTCATCTGCAAAACTTTTAACGCTCATGCCCGCAACCAGCGCCACGGCCATCACCCCCATCAATGCCTGACGTCCCAGATGTGCTAATTTCATATTCACCCCGAATGTTGTTATGTCTGTTTGCAGTGTAGAGCCATTGTTTGTAAACACAAAAACAACTCCGCTACATCTTATTCTTATTTAATATATATCAGAAGCAGGCAGACTGGAGGATTTCTGCACAAGTCCGGTACACGTTTGACGCTGATAGTGTTGATACTTCCGTAACGCAATGCGGTAATTGTTGGTGCTGGTGGTGGGCAGCCACGGGGCGAGGATTTCATCAAGGAAACCGTCCTGCAGCTGATCGAGGGAAATATTTTGCTCGTGTAGATGATTACCCAAACGGCGCAGACGAACGACATATTCACGCACCGTACCTGGGCTCATTTCAGTTTGCTCAAAAAGAAATTGCTTAAAGCCGATAATATCGAAAAAATCACTCTGCGTTTTGCAATGTAAATCACCGCAAAATCGGCACAATGCCGCCCATGATTTTTGTTCCGTTTGCCAGCCATTTTCATCAAGCAGCATGTCCAGGCGGGAAATCTCGATTTTATTCACTATTTTGCCGTCGCGAACGAGGGTAATGCGGTCGAGTAATTTACGGCAATGCGCGCAATGGGTCTGGCTGTGTTTAAAGTCTTTAAGATAGCGGCTTAATGGCCGTCTTTTCAGGTGCTGCACCATCATTAAGAACTCCTGGTAGTCAAAATTAAAGTGCGGCATTTACTGACGTTATAACTTACCCAGTTTAGTGCGTAACCGTTTAATGGCCTGGCTGTGTAACTGACTGACCCGCGATTCCCCGACCTCCAGCACCGCGCCAATCTCTTTGAGATTCAGCTCTTCCTGGTAATAGAGGGTTAATACCAGTTTTTCGCGCTCCGGCAACGTTTCGATAGCTTCCATCACCCGCTGGCGCAGATTACTGTCCAGCAGTTGTTGTAGCGGGTTTTCTCGCTGATGATCATCAGTAACTAGTTCGATGCTATCGCCGTGCTCTTCGCGCCACTCATCGTAGGAGAAGAGCTGGCTGTTATTGGTGTCGAGCAACATTTGGCGATAATCGGCAATATCGATCCCTAAACGTTCCGCAACCTCAGTTTCCGTGGCGTTGCGGCCAAGTTCCTGCTCCAGTTGCCCTATTGCCTGTGCCACTTCACGCGCGTTGCGTCGCACGCTGCGCGGCACCCAGTCACGGCTGCGAAGTTCATCCAGCATAGCGCCACGGATACGCTGCACTGCGTAAGTTGTAAATGCCGTTCCTTGTAGGGCGTCATAGCGTTCGACGGCATTAAGTAACCCAATGCCGCCCGCCTGTAGCAGATCGTCAAGTTCCACGCTCGCGGGCAGTCGAACCTGCAGGCGCAATGCTTCGTGACGCACCAGCGGGACATAACGCTGCCACAGCGAGTGTTTATCCATTACACCTTCAGCGGTATAGAGTGAATTCACGATAAACAGCCCTGCGTTATATGAGTTATCGGCATGATTATCCGTTTCTGCAGGGTTTTTAATCGGACGATTAGTGGGTGAAATGAGGGGTTATTTGGGGGTTACGCAAAAAGCCGAATGTAAAAAACCCCGCCGGTGGCGGGGTTTGAGAGGCATTCAGACGATTAACCCTGCAGCAGAGACAGAACCTGCTGCGGTACCTGGTTGGCTTTTGCCAGCACGGAGTTACCGGCCTGCTGGATAATCTGCGCTTTCGACATGTTGGACACTTCGGTCGCATAGTCGGCGTCCTGAATACGGGACTGCGCTTCAGACAGGTTGGTAGTGGTGTTGTTCAGGTTGGTGACCGCAGAATCCAGACGGTTCTGGATAGCACCCAGGGATGAACGGAATTTGTCGATGGAGCTGATAGCGTCGTCCAGGGCAGCCAGAGGATCTTTGGTTGCAGTACCTGCACTGGTGGTTTCAGTGGTCAGTTTACCTGTAGAGTTAACATAAGCCTGTGCCCCAACAGTAGCTGCAAATTTACCAGTTGCACCTGCGCCATTTGAAGCTACAGTTACTGTACCGGTATCCTTATCGACGTTGTAGTTGATAGTGTAAGATGCGGTTGTGGTGAGCTCTTTGTCTGCATCAGTATAGGTGTCATTCGAATTACCAGCACCATTAGTATTCGCACCACCGAAGGACGCAGTTGCAGACTGAATACCTGTATTATACTTAATTGTCGCACCAGTAACTGCTGTGTTAGCCGTTGCAGCACTCTGTACTGTGCTCAGAACAGTATCAGCACTTACCGTTTTGGTGTAGGTTACGCCAGAAGTTGCCGCAGCACCAAAGTTATAAGTTGTGCCAGACAGCTGGATAGAACCAGTTGTCGCTAAAGTACTACCGCTAGCAAACAGATCGGACAATTTCGCTGAAGATGCAATGCCGGCGTTGTTTGTAGATAGGTTACCAGTGGCGTCCAGGTACGCGGCTTTACCACCGATGGTCACATCGCCATTAGCATCTACATCAAACTTCACATCACCGGTACTACGAGTATAAACACCTGATGCAGTAGTGCCAGCCGCTGGTTTCAGAGTATTTGCAAAGTTAACAACATCGCCATCTGCAACTGTTGCTTGAGTGGTGAAGTTCCCTTTAGCCGCATCATAAGTATAGGTCGCAGCACTCGAGCCAGTAGTAGTAACTGTATCTCCGGTTTTCAGGCGAGACAGTGCATCGCTAGCGCTGAGAGCTGTATTGTTTGTGGTCACAGCATAAGGACCTGTTCCCGTTGCACCAGCAGCGGTCAGATCGCTGACTGTAGCAGCTTTGTTCGCAATAGTACCTTTGCCGTTAACGTTAAAACCATTCAGCCCCAGCGTATCAGAGTCAATTTTCTTCAGATCAATAGTGATAGTCTGGCCGTCGTTCGCACCAACCTGAATTTTCATCGAACTGTCTTTTGCCAGTACGTTCACGCCGTTGAACTGGGTCTGACCGGATACGCGGTCTATTTCGTCGAGACGGGATTTGATTTCGTCCTGAATGGAGTCCAGATCCGAATCAGAGTTAGTCCCGGTAGAAGCCTGAACCGTCAGTTCACGAATACGCTGTAAGTTGTTGTTAATTTCGGACAGCGCGCCTTCGGTGGTCTGCGCAACAGAAATACCATCGTTGGCGTTACGTGCAGCCTGAGTCAGGCCTTTAATGTTAGAAGTAAAACGGTTAGCAATCGCCTGACCCGCGGCGTCATCCTTCGCGCTGTTAATACGCAAGCCAGAAGACAGACGTTCGATAGAACTCGACAGCGCAGACTGGTTCTTGTTGATATTATTTTGAGTGATCAGCGAGAGGCTGTTGGTATTAATGACTTGTGCCATGATTCGTTATCCTATATTGCAAGTCGTTGATTACGTTTTGGGTTTCCACCCGTCGGCTCAATCGCCGTCAACCCTGTTATCGTCTGTCGTAAAACAACCTTTAGAATTTTTTTCACAAACAGCCATTTTTTGTTAGTCGACGAAATACTCTTTTCTCTGCCCCTTATTCCCGCTATTAAAAAAAACAATTAAACGTAAACTTTGCGCAATTCAGGCCGATAACCCCGGTATTCGTTTTACGTGTCGAAAGATAAAAGGAAATCGCATGGCAAGTATTTCATCGCTGGGAGTCGGGTCAGGTCTGGATTTAAGTTCAATCCTTGATAGCCTCACCGCCGCGCAAAAAGCGACGCTAACCCCTATTTCAAATCAGCAATCGTCGTTTACCGCTAAACTTAGCGCCTACGGTACGCTGAAAAGCGCGCTGACGACTTTCCAGATCGCCAATACTGCATTGTCTAAAGCCGATCTTTTTTCCGCCACCAGCACCACCAGCAGCACCACCGCGTTCAGTGCCACCACCGCGGGTAACGCCATCGCCGGGAAATACACCATCAGCGTCACCCATCTGGCGCAGGCGCAAACCCTGACAACGCGCACCACCAGAGACGATACGAAAACGGCGATCGCCACCAGCGACAGCAAACTCACCATTCAACAAGGCGGTGACAAAGATCCGATTACCATTGATATCAGCGCGGCTAACTCGTCGTTAAGCGGGATTCGTGATGCCATCAACAACGCAAAAGCAGGCGTAAGCGCAAGCATCATTAACGTGGGTAACGGTGAATATCGTCTGTCAGTCACATCAAATGACACCGGCCTTGACAATGCGATGACGCTCTCGGTTAGCGGTGATGATGCGCTACAAAGTTTTATGGGCTATGACGCCAGTGCCAGCAGCAACGGCATGGAGGTCTCGGTCGCCGCCCAGAATGCACAGCTGACGGTCAATAACGTCGCCATTGAGAACAGCAGCAACACCATCAGCGACGCGCTGGAAAACATCACCCTGAACCTGAACGATGTCACCACAAGCAACCAGACGCTGACCATCACTCAGGACACCTCCAAAGCGCAAACGGCGATTAAAGACTGGGTGAATGCCTATAACTCGCTAATAGATACCTTTAGCAGCCTGACCAAATACACCGCCGTAGATGCGGGAGCTGATAGCCAGAATTCTAGCAATGGCGCACTACTCGGCGACTCCACGCTGCGGACGATTCAGACGCAGTTGAAATCGATGCTGAGTAATACCGTCAGTTCTTCCAACTATAAAACGCTGGCGCAGATTGGTATCACGACCGATCCCAGCGATGGCAAACTGGAACTGGATGCCGACAAACTCACCGCTGCATTGAAAAAAGATGCCAGCGGCGTAGGTGCATTGATTGTTGGCGATGGTAAAAAAACCGGCATCACGACCACCATCGGCAGCAACCTGACCAGTTGGCTTTCGACAACGGGCATTATTAAAGCCGCTACCGATGGCGTTAGTAAGACCCTGAATAAGTTAACTAAAGACTACAACGCCGCCAGCGATCGCATTGATGCGCAGGTCGCGCGCTATAAAGAACAATTTACCCAACTGGACGTTTTAATGACCTCGTTAAACAGCACCAGCAGCTACTTAACGCAGCAGTTCGAAAACAACAGTAATTCCAAGTAATCAATATTCATCGGGAGACAGGTCATGTACGCGGCAAAAGGCACCCAGGCCTATGCACAAATTAGCGTCGAAAGCGCCGTAATGAGCGCCAGCCAACAGCAGTTGGTCACCATGCTATTTGATGGAGTGTTGAGCGCACTGGTTAGAGCGCGCCTGTTTATGCAGGACAACAATCAGCAAGGCAAAGGCGTCTCTTTATCAAAAGCGATCAACATCATTGAGAACGGACTGCGGGTGAGTCTTGATGAAGAGAGCAAAGACGAATTAACCCAAAACTTGATTGCTCTTTATAGCTATATGGTCAGGCGCTTGCTGCAAGCCAATTTACGTAACGATGTCTCCGCAGTCGAAGAAGTGGAAGCATTAATGCGCAATATTGCCGATGCCTGGAAAGAGTCTTTACTCTCCCCTTCTTTGATTCAGGACCCAGTCTGATGAACAATGCACCGCATTTGTATTTCGCCTGGCAACAACTCGCCGAAAAAAGCCAGCTCATGTTACGCCTGGCGACAGAAGAACAATGGGACGAACTCATCGCCAGCGAAATGGCGTATGTGAATGCGGTGCAGGAGATCGCACACCTGACTGAAGAGGCTGCCCCGCCCACTACGATGCAGGAGCAGCTCCGCCCGATGCTGCGCCTGATTCTCGACAACGAAAGCAAGGTAAAGCAGTTATTACAGATTCGGATGGATGAACTGGCGAAACTGGTCGGTCAGTCATCGGTGCAAAAATCGGTGTTAAGTGCCTATGGCGATCAGGGCGGCTTTGTGCTGGCTCCGCAGGATAACCTCTTTTGAATCTTAATGAGCCGATGGCTCGCGAATAATCCGATTACGGCTACGCTTCTAATATTCCCCTTGAATGGAGTCGAAGAATGCGTAATCCCACGCTGTTACAATGTTTTCACTGGTATTACCCGGAAGGCGGTAAGCTCTGGCCTGAACTGGCCGAGCGCGCAGACGGTTTTAATGATATTGGTATCAATATGGTCTGGTTGCCGCCCGCCTATAAAGGCGCATCGGGCGGCTATTCGGTCGGCTACGACTCCTATGATTTATTTGATCTAGGTGAGTTTGATCAGAAAGGCAGCATCCCTACTAAATATGGTGATAAAGCACAACTGCTGGCCGCCATTGACGCCCTGAAACGTAATGACATTGCGGTGCTGCTGGACGTGGTAGTCAACCACAAAATGGGCGCGGATGAAAAAGAAGCTATTCGCGTGCAGCGTGTAAATGCTGATGACCGTACGCAAATTGACGAAGAAATCATTGAGTGTGAAGGCTGGACACGTTACACCTTCCCCGCTCGTGCCGGGCAATACTCGCAGTTTATCTGGGATTTCAAATGTTTTAGCGGTATCGACCATATCGAAAACCCTGATGAAGATGGCATTTTTAAAATTGTTAACGACTATACCGGAGAAGGCTGGAACGATCAGGTTGATGATGAACTCGGTAATTTCGATTATCTGATGGGTGAGAATATCGATTTTCGCAATCATGCCGTGACGGAAGAGATTAAATACTGGGCGCGCTGGGTGATGGAACAAACGCAATGCGACGGCTTTCGTCTTGATGCGGTCAAACATATTCCGGCATGGTTTTATAAAGAGTGGATCGAACACGTACAGGAAGTTGCGCCAAAGCCGCTGTTTATTGTGGCTGAATACTGGTCGCATGAAGTCGATAAACTGCAAACGTATATTGATCAGGTGGAAGGCAAAACCATGCTGTTTGATGCGCCGCTGCAGATGAAATTCCATGAAGCATCGCGCATGGGTCGCGACTACGATATGACGCAGATCTTCACTGGGACGCTGGTGGAAGCCGATCCTTTTCACGCCGTAACCCTCGTTGCCAACCACGACACCCAACCGTTGCAAGCCCTCGAAGCACCGGTCGAACCGTGGTTTAAACCGCTGGCGTATGCCTTAATTTTGTTGCGGGAAAATGGCGTTCCTTCGGTGTTCTATCCGGACCTCTACGGTGCACATTACGAAGATGTCGGTGGTGACGGGCAAACCTATCCGATAGATATGCCAATAATCGAACAGCTTGATGAGTTAATTCTCGCCCGTCAGCGTTTCGCCCACGGTGTACAGACGTTATTTTTCGACCATCCGAACTGCATTGCCTTTAGCCGCAGTGGCACCGACGAATATCCCGGCTGCGTGGTGGTCATGTCGAACGGAGATGATGGCGAAAAAACCATTCATCTGGGAGAGAATTACGGCAATAAAACCTGGCGTGATTTTCTGGGGAACCGGCAAGAGAGCGTAGTGACAGACGAAAACGGCGAAGCGACCTTCTTTTGCAACGGCGGCAGCGTCAGCGTGTGGGTTATCGAAGAGGTGATTTAAATCCATCCCCGGCGGCAAGCCGGGGAGATTTCATTACGGCAGTGGCGTCGGTAACGGCGCTTTATCCAGCGCGGCGGCACACTCTACCGTCGGGCGATCCACACGCTCCATCGTCATACCATCGTACTCAATGGTGTTACCGTCACGCTCAACCTCGTACAGCTCACGTTTTACGGTAACGTTAGTGAGATCATCAGACATCAATGTCAACTTACCCGGCACGGAAATCACCCGCTGCCACTGACGGCAATCCAGGGTATCGCCCTCTTTAGTGACAATGAGGCTGCCTATCGCTTCCGGACTGACCAACGCACGTTGCGGCCCTTTGGTCTGCCAGTAACCCGTCAGCCAGTCCGGTGCGGGGGTTTTCACGACATTGTTATAGTTTTCGACTTCGGCACAGCCCGCCAGCAACATGAGCGCACCTGCAATTGCGAGTTTTTTCATCATTCGTCCTGCATGAGAAGAAAAGAGGATTGTGGCATTAAAGCCCTGATGTCGCCAGCCTTTCCAGGCTCAGAGAGAAATTTGATCTAACCATTATTTTTGTGAATTATTACCCCGAAAATAAATTTGCATGGTGTATGATTCGCGACTCTTGTTTCAAACCTTCTGAGTTCAGAGGCTACATTCATGTCATGGCAGCAATTCAAACACGCCTGGTTGATTAAATTCTGGGCACCCATCCCTGCGGTCATCGCGGCGGGTATTCTCTCCACTTACTATTTTGGCATCACTGGCACCTTTTGGGCAGTCACGGGTGAATTTACCCGTTGGGGTGGTCAGCTCCTGCAGTTGTTCGGCGTCCATGCTGAAGAGTGGGGTTATTTTAAAATTATCCATCTGGAAGGATCGCCATTAACCCGCATCGACGGAATGATGATCCTCGGTATGTTTGGCGGCTGTTTTGCCGCAGCGCTGTGGGCCAACAATGTCAAACTGCGCATGCCGCGCAGCCGTATCCGCATTATGCAGGCCATCATTGGCGGTATTATCGCCGGTTTTGGCGCACGTCTGGCAATGGGCTGTAATCTGGCGGCGTTCTTTACCGGAATTCCACAGTTCTCGCTGCACGCCTGGTTCTTTGCCATCGCCACTGCCATTGGTTCATGGTTTGGCGCGCGCTTTACCCTGCTGCCCATCTTCCGTATTCCCGTGAAAATGCAGAAAGTTTCTGCTGCCTCACCGTTGACGCAAAAACCGGATCAGGCGCGGCGTCGTTTTCGTCTCGGGATGCTGGTCTTTTTCGGCATGCTGGGCTGGGCGCTGCTGACGGCGATGAACCAGCCCAAACTGGGGCTGGCAATGCTGTTTGGCGTCGGCTTTGGTTTACTGATTGAACGTGCGCAAATCTGCTTTACTTCGGCGTTCCGCGATATGTGGATCACCGGACGTACCCATATGGCGAAAGCAATCATTATCGGTATGGCGGTGAGTGCCATCGGGATCTTCAGTTACGTACAGTTAGGCGTTGAACCCAAAATCATGTGGGCGGGACCAAACGCGGTAATTGGTGGTTTACTGTTTGGTTTTGGCATCGTGCTGGCAGGCGGCTGCGAAACCGGCTGGATGTACCGCGCGGTAGAAGGCCAGGTGCACTACTGGTGGGTCGGTCTGGGCAACGTGATCGGCTCAACGATTCTGGCGTATTACTGGGATGATTTCGCTCCGGCGCTGGCCACCGACTGGGACAAAATCAACCTGCTGAAAACCTTTGGCCCGATGGGTGGCCTGCTGGTGACATATTTGCTGCTGTTTGCTGCGCTGATGTTGATTATCGGCTGGGAAAAACGCTTCTTCCGCCGTGCGGCACCGCAGACTGCTAAGGAGATCGCATGAAAAATATCGTTCCTGATTACCGTCTTGATATGGTGGGTGAACCCTGCCCTTATCCGGCAGTCGCCACCCTTGAGGCGATGCCGCAGTTAAAAAAAGGGGAGATCCTGGAAGTGGTGAGCGACTGTCCGCAGTCGATCAATAATATTCCACTGGATGCGCGTAATCACGGCTATACGGTGCTGGATATTCAGCAAGACGGGCCGACCATTCGTTATTTAATTCAGAAGTAATCCCTCATTCCCGCTGTGGCCCACAGCGGGAATATCGTTGCCTCTCTATCACATAGATTTAACCCGCCCCCTCTCCTATTCTTTTCAGTGTGACCTCAGGAGGTTTCTATGTGTGGACGCTTTGCCCAATCCCAAACGCGTGAAGATTACCTTGCGCTTCTCGCGGAAGATATTGAACGCGATATTCCCTATGATCCCGAACCCATTGGCAGATACAACGTCGCGCCGGGAACCAAAGTCCTTCTGCTCAGTGAACGTGATGAACACCTTCATCTGGATCCGGTTTTCTGGGGATATGCTCCCGGATGGTGGGATAAACCGCCGCTGATTAACGCCCGCGTAGAAACTGCCGCAACCAGTCGTATGTTTAAACCGCTCTGGCAACATGGTCGGGCAATCTGTTTTGCCGATGGCTGGTTTGAGTGGAAAAAAGAAGGCGACAAAAAACAGCCTTATTTTATCTATCGCGCTGACGGACAACCTGTTTTTATGGCCGCGATAGGTAGCACACCGTTTGAGCGTGGTGACGAAGCCGAAGGATTTTTGAGCGTCACTGCGGCGGCAGATCAAGGTCTGGTAGATATTCATAACCGCCGCCCGCTGGTACTGTCGCCAGAAGCTGCGCGGGAATGGATGCGGCAAGAGGTTGGCGGTAAAGAAGCCTCAGAAATCGCGGCCAGTGGCTGTGTTACAGCAAACCAGTTCACCTGGCACCCGGTATCGTGCGCGGTGGGTAATGTTAAAAACCAGGGAGCGGAGTTAATTCAACCTATCTGATAAGCCTGGAGATTATTGATCAACAATACTGCGTCATAAGAAATCTCTATTAGACAAAGATTTCCGTACCTGTTGGCATATTGCAAAAATAATACCAATACGGAATCGTCATGTTCACGATTAAAACAGATGATCTCACCCATCCAGCAGTGCAAGCATTAGTGGCTTACCATATTTCCGGCATGCTGCAGCAGTCTCCCCCCGAAAGCAGTCATGCTTTAGATGTGCAAAAATTACGTAACCCGACAGTGACATTCTGGTCAGTATGGGAAGGCGAACAACTCGCAGGAATTGGTGCGCTGAAGTTGCTGGATGATAAACATGCCGAGCTGAAATCAATGCGTACCGCGCCTAATTATTTACGTCGTGGTGTCGCCAGTCTGATTTTACGCCACATTTTGCAGGTCGCCCATGACAGATGCCTTCATCGCCTGAGCTTAGAAACGGGTACACAGGCTGGATTTACGGCCTGCCATCAACTTTATTTGAAGCATGGTTTCGTTGATTGCGAACCGTTTGCTGATTATCAACTTGATCCGCACAGTCGATTTTTGTCATTGACGCTATGCGAAAATAATGAATTGCCATGAGCCAGACGCAGCACATTCTTGCATTCGACGTGCTGCGCCTTTATTTATTATCAGCCGCAAATGTCTTGTCCTTAGACGCTCTTTCCACATGCGCCACAAGAAACCTCTATTCCAGTGACACAATTATGCCTGATTATTTCCCTAGCCCGGAATATGAATAAAAACATCAAATAAGATGAAATTATCAAAATATTAATGTTGCGTCTGAGGTCGTAACAACATCCGACGTGGTGATATGTCAAATGAGACACTCTGATGGTCAAAGGGTTTATCGAGTTTACAGATCGTGGATGGCAGAAAACTTTCAGAATCAGGTTTCCATTTTAAACCAGAAATTAAGTGAGTTTGTCCCATCCATGCCCCACGCGGTGAGATCGGATGTAATCAACAACAGGTTACACAACCTACACCTGCATGCTCATCACTTCCTGATACGCCGCCACCAGCTTATTACGCACCTGAATCCCCATTTGCATAGAAACTGAGGCTTTTTGCATATCGGTCATCACATCGTTTAGCGCCACGCCGGGTTCACCGAGGGTGAATTTTTCTGCCTGCGTGCGGGCGGCTGTTTGTGTATCGCTTATGCGATCGAGCGCGGCGTGCAGCTGCCCGGCAAAACTAATGGTCGGTTGCGGCAGTGATTCCTGCACACGCGCACTCATCGCCGTAGCCTGTAACTGGCTGATAACCCCTTCAATCCCCTGTATCGCTGACATTTTCGTCTCCCGGATAATTTCTGGTAGCAAAGCCTACCAGTAAGTCAATAAGACAAAGGCGCTAAATAGCAACAAAAAAACGGGTTTATTGGCGGATAGAAAAAAACGAAAGCACAAATAATGGGAGCGTCAATTTTTCGAGTTTGCTGACCCGGGAGTGAGTCTTGTTCCACTTTGCCAATAACGCCGTCCATAATCAGCCACGAGGTGCGCGATGAATGCGACTGCAGCCCAGACAAAATCTCTTGAGTGGCTTAATCGCCTGCGTGCGAATCCGAAAATTCCATTGATTGTTGCCGGTTCCGCAGCAGTGGCGGTCATGGTCGCACTGATCCTGTGGGCGAAAGCCCCCGACTACCGCACATTATTCAGCAATCTTTCCGATCAGGATGGTGGCGCAATTGTCAGCCAACTGACGCAAATGAATATTCCTTACCGCTTCAGCGAAGCCAGCGGCGCTATTGAGGTTCCGGCAGATAAAGTTCACGAACTGCGCCTGCGCCTGGCGCAACAAGGTTTGCCCAAAGGCGGCGCGGTCGGTTTCGAACTGCTCGATCAGGAAAAGTTTGGTATCAGCCAGTTCAGCGAACAGGTGAATTATCAGCGGGCGCTGGAAGGCGAGCTTTCTCGTACCATCGAAACTATCGGCCCGGTAAAAGGGGCGCGCGTACACTTGGCAATGCCGAAACCGTCTTTATTCGTCCGTGAACAAAAATCCCCTTCTGCATCGGTGACGGTAAATCTGTTACCCGGCCGCGCACTCGATGAAGGGCAAATTAGCGCTATTGTACATCTGGTTTCCAGCGCGGTTGCTGGTCTGCCGCCTGGAAACGTCACGCTGGTGGATCAGGGCGGGCATCTGTTAACCCAGTCCAATACCAGCGGGCGCGATCTTAATGACGCTCAATTGAAATATGCCAGCGATGTCGAAGGCCGTATTCAGCGGCGTATTGAAGCGATCCTGTCGCCTATTGTCGGCAACGGTAATATTCACGCCCAGGTTACGGCGCAGCTGGACTTCGCCAGTAAAGAACAAACGGAAGAACAGTATCGCCCTAATGGTGATGAAACTCAGGCGGCGCTTCGTTCACGCCAGCTTAATGAGAGCGAGCAAAGCGGTTCCGGTTATCCGGGCGGCGTACCGGGAGCGTTGTCGAATCAACCGGCACCTGCGAATAACGCGCCAATCAGCACGCCTCCGACAAATCAAAATAACCGCCAGCAGCAGGCGAGCACCACCAGCAATAGTGGGCCGCGTAGCACACAGCGGAATGAAACCAGTAACTACGAAGTCGATCGCACCATTCGTCATACCAAAATGAACGTGGGCGATGTGCAACGTCTGTCAGTCGCGGTAGTGGTGAATTACAAAACCTTGCCAGACGGTAAACCATTGCCTCTCAGCAACGAACAGATGAAGCAAATTGAAGCTCTGACCCGCGAGGCGATGGGCTTTTCTGAAAAACGCGGTGATTCGCTCAATGTTGTTAACTCGCCGTTCAATAGCAGTGACGAAAGCGGCGGAGCACTGCCGTTCTGGCAACAGCAAGCGTTTATCGATCAGTTGCTGGCTGCCGGTCGCTGGTTGCTGGTACTGCTGGTGGCGTGGTTGCTGTGGCGGAAAGCGGTACGCCCGCAGCTAACACGTCGCGCCGAGGCGGTGAAGACTGTGCAGCAACAGGCGCAGGCCCGCGAGGAAGTGGAAGATGCGGTGGAAGTCCGCCTGAGCAAAGACGAACAACTCCAACAACGGCGAGCTAACCAACGTCTGGGGGCAGAAGTCATGAGCCAGCGTATCCGTGAAATGTCTGATAACGATCCGCGCGTGGTGGCGCTGGTCATTCGCCAGTGGATAAATAACGATCATGAGTAACCTGACAGGCACCGATAAAAGCGTCATCCTGCTGATGACCATTGGCGAAGACCGGGCGGCAGAGGTGTTCAAACACCTTTCCCAGCGCGAAGTGCAAACTCTGAGCGCTGCAATGGCGAACGTCACGCAGATCTCCAACAAGCAGCTAACCGATGTGCTGGCGGAGTTTGAGCAAGAAGCTGAACAGTTTGCCGCACTGAATATCAACGCCAACGATTATCTGCGTTCGGTATTGGTCAAAGCTCTGGGTGAAGAACGTGCCGCCAGCCTGCTGGAAGATATTCTCGAAACCCGCGATACCGCCAGCGGTATTGAAACGCTCAACTTTATGGAGCCGCAGAGCGCCGCCGATCTGATTCGCGATGAGCATCCGCAAATTATCGCCACCATTCTGGTGCATCTGAAGCGTGCGCAGGCCGCCGATATTCTGGCGTTGTTCGATGAACGTCTGCGCCACGACGTGATGTTGCGTATCGCCACTTTTGGTGGCGTGCAGCCAGCCGCGCTGGCGGAACTGACCGAAGTACTGAATGGCTTGCTCGACGGTCAGAATCTCAAGCGCAGCAAAATGGGCGGCGTGAGAACGGCAGCCGAAATTATCAACCTGATGAAAACTCAGCAGGAAGAAGCCGTTATTACCGCCGTGCGTGAATTCGACGGCGAGCTGGCGCAGAAAATCATCGACGAGATGTTCCTGTTCGAGAATCTGGTGGATGTCGACGATCGCAGCATTCAGCGACTGTTGCAGGAAGTGGATTCCGAATCGCTGTTGATCGCGCTGAAAGGGGCCGAGCAGCCACTGCGCGAGAAATTCCTGCGCAATATGTCGCAGCGTGCCGCCGATATTCTGCGCGACGATCTCGCCAACCGTGGTCCGGTGCGTCTGTCGCAGGTGGAAAACGAACAGAAAGCGATTCTGCTGATTGTGCGCCGCCTTGCCGAAACTGGCGAGATGGTAATTGGCAGCGGCGAGGATACCTATGTCTGATAATCTGCCGTGGAAAACCTGGACGCCGGACGATCTCGCACCACCACAGGCAGAGTTTGTGCCCATGGTCGAGCCGGAAGAAACCATCATTGAAGAGGCCGAACCCAGCCTTGAGCAGCAACTGGCGCAACTGCAAATGCAGGCCCACGAGCAAGGTTATCAGGCAGGGATTGCCGAAGGTCGCCAGCAAGGTCATGAGCAGGGCTATCAGGAAGGACTGGCCCAGGGGCTGGAACAAGGTCTGGCAGAGGCGAAGGCTCAACAAGCGCCAATTCATGCCCGGATGCAGCAACTGGTCAGCGAATTTCAAACTACCCTTGATGCGCTTGATAGTGTGATTGCTTCGCGCCTGATGCAGATGGCGCTGGAGGCGGCACGCCAGGTGATCGGTCAGACGCCAACGGTGGATAACTCGGCACTGATCAAACAGATCCAACAGTTGTTGCAGCAAGAACCGTTGTTCAGCGGTAAACCGCAGCTGCGCGTGCACCCCGATGATCTGCAACGTGTTGATGATATGCTCGGCGCAACTTTAAGTTTGCATGGCTGGCGCTTGCGGGGCGATCCCACCCTCCATCCTGGCGGCTGTAAAGTCTCCGCCGATGAAGGCGATCTCGACGCCAGTGTCGCCACCCGCTGGCAAGAACTCTGCCGTCTGGCAGCACCAGGAGTGGTGTAATGACCACGCGCCTGACTCGCTGGCTAACCACGCTGGATAACTTCGAAGCTAAAATGGCGCAGTTGCCTGCGGTACGTCGCTACGGGCGATTAACTCGCGCTACCGGGCTGGTGCTGGAAGCCACCGGATTACAATTGCCGCTCGGCGCAACCTGTGTCATTGAACGCCAGAACGGCAGCGAAACGCACGAAGTAGAAAGCGAAGTCGTTGGCTTTAACGGTCAACGGCTGTTTTTAATGCCGCTGGAGGAAGTGGAAGGTGTCCTGCCCGGCGCGCGTGTTTATGCCAAAAACATTTCGGCTGAAGGGCTGCAAAGCGGCAAGCAGTTGCCGCTCGGTCCGGCGTTATTAGGTCGCGTTCTGGACGGCAGCGGTAAACCGCTCGATGGCCTCCCCTCCCCCGATACGACGGAAACCGGTGCGCTGATTACCCCGCCATTTAACCCGTTGCAACGTACACCGATTGAACATGTGCTGGACACCGGCGTGCGCCCAATCAATGCCCTGCTTACCGTCGGACGCGGGCAGCGTATGGGGCTGTTTGCCGGGTCCGGCGTTGGTAAAAGTGTGCTGTTGGGGATGATGGCACGTTACACCCGCGCCGATGTCATTGTCGTGGGTTTGATTGGTGAACGTGGGCGCGAAGTAAAAGATTTTATTGAGAATATCCTCGGTGCCGAAGGACGTGCACGCTCAGTGGTGATTGCCGCTCCGGCGGATGTTTCTCCGCTCCTGCGAATGCAGGGTGCCGCCTACGCCACGCGCATTGCCGAAGATTTTCGCGATCGTGGTCAGCATGTGTTGCTGATTATGGACTCCCTCACCCGCTACGCGATGGCCCAGCGTGAAATTGCGCTGGCGATTGGCGAACCACCTGCCACTAAAGGTTATCCACCGTCGGTGTTTGCCAAATTACCGGCACTGGTCGAGCGTGCCGGTAATGGCATTAGCGGCGGCGGCTCGATTACCGCGTTTTATACCGTGCTCACCGAAGGCGATGACCAGCAGGACCCCATTGCTGACTCCGCGCGGGCAATCCTCGACGGTCACATTGTGCTATCTCGCCGACTGGCGGAAGCCGGGCACTATCCGGCTATCGATATTGAAGCGTCGATCAGTCGCGCAATGACGGCGTTGATCAGTGAGCAACATTACGCGCGAGTGCGCACCTTCAAACAGCTGTTGTCGAGTTTTCAGCGTAACCGCGATCTGGTTAGCGTCGGCGCGTATGCCAAAGGCAGCGATCCGATGCTCGACAAAGCCATCGCCCTGTGGCCGCAGCTGGAGAGCTATTTGCAACAAGGCATTTTTGAACGCGCGGACTGGGAAGCGTCTCTCCAGGGGCTGGAGCGTATTTTCCCGACAGTGTCATAACCCAGGAGATAACGGCAGATGGCGGAACATGGTGCGCTGGCGACCCTGAAAGATCTGGCAGAAAAAGAGGTAGAGGATGCCGCTCGCCTGCTGGGTGAAATGCGTCGCGGATGTCAGCAGGCGGAAGAACAGCTCAAAATGCTGATCGATTATCAGAATGAATATCGCAATAACCTCAATAGCGATATGAGTGCCGGGATGACCAGCAACCGCTGGATCAACTATCAGCAGTTTATCCAGACGCTGGAAAAAGCCATTACTCAGCATCGCCAGCAACTTAATCAGTGGACGCAGAAAGTTGACATTGCCCTGAACAGCTGGCGAGAAAAGAAACAACGTTTGCAGGCCTGGCAGACACTGCAGGAACGGCAATCCACGGCGGCACGGCTTGCAGAAAACCGCCTCGATCAGAAAAAGATGGATGAGTTCGCCCAGCGCGCCGCCATGAGGAAACCTGAATGATTCGCTTAGCGCCCTTGATTACCGCCGACGTTGACACCACCACATTGCCTGGCGGCAAAGCCAGCGATGCTGCACAAGATTTTCTCGCGTTGTTGAGCGAAGCATTAGCAGGCGAGACAACAACCGACAAAGCGGCCCCCCAGTTGCTGGTGGCAACAGATAAGCCCACGGCAAAAGGCGAGCCGCTGGTCAGCGATATTCTTTCAGACGCGCAACAAGCAGATTTACTGATCCCTGTGGATGAAACACCGCCTGTCATCAACGACGAACAATCCACATTAACACCGTTAACCACCGCTCAGACGATGACGTTGGCTGCGGTGGCTGACAAAAATACGACAAAAGACGAAAAAGCGGATGACCTTAATGAAGACGTCACCGCAAGTCTGAGCGCCCTTTTTGCGATGTTGCCGGGTTTTGACAATACGCCCAAAGTGACTGATGCACCGTCAACCGTGTTACCGGCAGAGAAACCAACGCTCTTCACAAAACTGACTTCTGCGCAACTCACTACAGCACAGCCTGATGACGCCCCCGGCACACCAGCTCAGCCATTAACACCGCTGGTAGCAGAAGCCCAGAGTAAAGCGGAAGTCATCAGCACGCCTTCGCCGGTGACCGCTGACGCCAGCCCGCTAATCACTCCACACCAGACACAGCCACTGCCCACCGTCGCCGCGCCTGTTTTGAGTGCACCGCTGGGTTCTCACGAATGGCAACAATCATTAAGCCAGCATATTTCGCTGTTCACCCGCCAGGGGCAACAAAGTGCAGAGTTGCGTCTGCACCCACAGGATTTAGGTGAAGTGCAAATTTCCCTCAAAGTGGATGATAACCAGGCGCAGATCCAGATGATTTCACCGCATCAGCACGTACGCGCCGCCCTGGAAGCAGCGCTGCCGGTACTGCGTACGCAGCTGGCCGAAAGTGGCATTCAGTTAGGGCAAAGCAACATCAGTGGCGAAAGCTTTAGTGGTCAGCAGCAGGCCGCTTCCCAGCAACAGCAAAGCCAACGCACAGCAAACCATGAACCTCTGGCGGGGGAAGACGACGATACGCTTCCGGTTCCCGTCTCTTTACAAGGGCGTGTAACAGGTAACAGCGGCGTTGATATTTTCGCCTAACGTCAGAGGTAGCACCGTAATCCGCGTCTTTTCCCCGCTTTGTTGCGCTCAAGACGCAGGATAATTAGCCGATAAGCAGTAGCGACACAGGAAGACCGCAACACATGACTGATTACGCGATAAGCAAGAAAAGCAAGCGATCGCTTTGGATCCCGATTCTGGTATTCATTACCCTCGCGGCCTGTGCCAGCGCAGGTTACAGCTACTGGCATTCGCATCAGGTTGCCGCTGACGACAAAGCGCAGCAACGCGTCGTGCCCTCCCCGGTCTTCTATGCTCTGGATACCTTTACGGTCAATTTGGGCGATGCGGATCGCGTGCTTTATATCGGCATAACCCTGCGACTGAAAGATGAAGCAACCCGCTCGCGGCTGAGTGAGTATTTGCCGGAAGTCCGTAGTCGCTTGCTGTTACTGTTTTCGCGTCAGGATGCTGCCGTACTGGCGACAGAAGAAGGCAAGAAAAACCTGATTGCCGAGATTAAAACCACACTTTCCACCCCGCTTGTTGCCGGGCAACCGAAACAGGATGTCACCGACGTGCTGTATACCGCTTTTATTCTGCGATAACGACATGGGCGATAGTATTCTTTCTCAAGCTGAAATTGATGCGCTGTTGAATGGCGACAGCGAAGTCAAAGACGAACCGACAGCCAGTGTTAGCGGCGAAAGTGACATTCGTCCGTACGATCCGAATACCCAACGACGGGTTGTGCGCGAACGTTTGCAGGCGCTGGAAATCATTAATGAGCGCTTTGCCCGCCATTTTCGTATGGGGCTGTTCAACCTGCTGCGCCGTAGCCCGGACATTACCGTCGGGGCCATCCGCATTCAGCCGTACCATGAATTTGCCCGCAACTTGCCGGTGCCGACCAACCTGAACCTTATCCACCTTAAACCGCTGCGCGGCACAGGGCTGGTGGTGTTCTCGCCGAGCCTGGTGTTTATCGCCGTGGATAACCTGTTTGGCGGCGATGGACGCTTCCCGACCAAAGTGGAAGGTCGCGAGTTTACTCATACCGAACAGCGCGTCATCAACCGCATGTTAAAGCTGGCGCTTGAAGGCTATAGCGACGCCTGGAAAGCGATTAATCCGCTGGAAGTTGAGTACGTGCGTTCGGAAATGCAGGTGAAATTTACCAATATCACCACCTCGCCGAACGACATTGTGGTTAACACGCCGTTCCATGTGGAGATTGGCAACCTGACCGGCGAATTTAATATCTGCCTGCCATTCAGCATGATCGAGCCGCTACGGGAATTGTTGGTTAACCCGCCGCTGGAAAACTCGCGTAATGAAGATCAGAACTGGCGCGATAACCTGGTGCGCCAGGTGCAGCATTCACAGCTGGAACTGGTGGCCAACTTTGCCGATATCTCGCTACGCCTGTCGCAGATTTTAAAACTGAAACCCGGCGACGTCCTGCCGATAGAAAAACCCGATCGCATCATCGCCCATGTTGACGGCGTCCCGGTTCTGACCAGTCAGTACGGCACTCTCAACGGTCAGTATGCGTTACGGATAGAACATTTGATTAACCCGATTTTAAATTCTCTGAACGAGGAACAGCCCAAATGAGTGACATGAATAATCCGGCCGATGACAACAACGGCGCAATGGACGATCTGTGGGCTGAAGCGTTGAGCGAGCAAAAATCAACCAGCGGAAAAAGCGCTGCCGACGCGGTGTTCCAGCAATTTGGCGGTGGTGATGTCAGCGGGACGTTCCAGGATATCGACCTGATTATGGATATTCCGGTCAAGCTGACCGTCGAGCTGGGCCGTACGCGGATGACCATCAAAGAGCTGTTGCGTCTGACGCAAGGGTCAGTCGTAGCGCTGGACGGTCTGGCGGGCGAACCGCTGGATATTCTGATCAACGGTTATTTAATCGCCCAGGGCGAAGTGGTGGTTGTTGCCGATAAATATGGCGTGCGGATCACCGATATAATTACCCCGTCCGAGCGGATGCGCCGCCTGAGCCGTTAGTGATGAATAACCATGCTACTGTGCAATCTTCCGCGCCGGTTTCTGCTGCGCCACTGCTGCAGGTGAGCGGCGCACTCATCGCCATTATTGCCCTGATCCTCGCTGCCGCCTGGCTGGTAAAACGGCTGGGATTTGCCCCTAAACGCACTGGCGTTAACGGTCTGAAAATTAGTGCCAGTGCTTCGCTGGGCGCGCGTGAACGGGTCGTGATGGTCGATGTGGAAGATGCACGGCTGGTGCTCGGCGTTACCGCAGGGCAAATCAATCTGCTGCATAAACTTCCCCCTTCAGCACCAACGGACGAGATACCGCAGACTGATTTTCAGTCGGTCATGAAAAATTTGCTTAAGCGTGGCGGGAGATCCTGATGCGTCGTTTGTTTTCTGTCGCACCGGTCCTTCTCTGGCTGATTACGCCCCTCGCCTTCGCGCAACTGCCGGGTATCACCAGCCAGCCGCTACCTGGCGGTGGACAAAGCTGGTCGCTCCCGGTGCAGACGCTGGTGTTCATCACCTCGTTGACGTTCATTCCGGCAATTTTACTGATGATGACCAGTTTCACCCGCATCATTATTGTTTTTGGTTTATTGCGTAACGCGCTGGGAACGCCCTCCGCGCCACCTAACCAGGTATTGCTGGGGCTGGCACTGTTTTTGACCTTTTTTATTATGTCGCCAGTGATCGACAAAATTTATGTCGATGCGTACCAGCCATTCAGCGAAGAGAAAATCTCAATGCAGGAGGCGCTGGAAAAAGGGGCGCAGCCGCTGCGTGAGTTTATGCTGCGTCAGACCCGCGAGGCGGATTTAGGGTTGTTTGCCAGACTGGCGAATACCGGCCCGTTGCAGGGGCCTGAAGCTGTGCCGATGCGCATTTTGCTCCCGGCCTACGTGACCAGCGAGTTGAAAACCGCATTTCAGATAGGCTTCACTATTTTCATCCCTTTTTTGATTATCGACCTGGTGATTGCCAGCGTGTTGATGGCATTGGGGATGATGATGGTTCCCCCCGCCACCATTGCTCTGCCCTTTAAACTGATGCTGTTTGTACTGGTGGATGGCTGGCAATTGCTGGTCGGTTCGCTGGCGCAGAGCTTTTACAGCTAGAGAGGCAAAATGACACCTGAATCGGTCATGATGATGGGAACTGAAGCGATGAAAGTCGCGCTGGCACTGGCAGCCCCGCTGTTGCTGGTGGCGCTGGTCACGGGCCTTATCATCAGTATTTTGCAGGCAGCCACGCAGATTAACGAAATGACGCTGTCGTTTATTCCGAAAATCATCGCCGTATTTATCGCCATTATTATTGCCGGACCGTGGATGCTCAATCTGTTGCTGGATTACGTCCGCACCTTGTTCACTAACCTGCCGTATATCATCGGGTAGCCCGTACAATGATGCAGGTGACAAGCGATCAATGGCTTTCCTGGTTAAGCCTGTACTTCTGGCCGTTACTGCGCGTGCTGGCGCTCATTTCTACCGCGCCAATTCTGAGCGAACGCAGCGTGCCGAAACGGGTAAAACTGGGTCTGGCAATGATGATCACGTTCGCCATTGCCCCATCATTACCTGCCAACGATGTTCCTGTTTTTTCGTTCTTTGCTCTGTGGCTGGCCGTGCAGCAGATCCTGATCGGCATTGCGCTTGGTTTTACCATGCAATTTGCCTTTGCCGCTGTGCGAACCGCTGGCGAAATTATCGGTCTGCAAATGGGGCTGTCATTTGCGACATTTGTCGATCCTGGCAGCCATCTCAATATGCCCGTTTTAGCGCGCATCATGGATATGCTGGCATTACTGCTGTTCCTGACATTTAACGGTCATTTATGGTTGATTTCACTGCTGGTCGATACCTTTCACACCCTGCCGATTGGTAGCGAACCGTTGAACAGCAATGCGTTTCTGGCACTCACCAAAGCAGGGAGTTTGATTTTCCTTAACGGGCTGATGCTGGCGTTACCGCTCATTACTCTGTTGCTGACCCTGAATCTGGCATTAGGTTTACTGAATCGTATGGCCCCGCAATTATCCATTTTTGTTATTGGATTTCCATTAACTCTGACTGTCGGCATCTCTTTAATGGCGGCATTAATGCCGTTAATTGCGCCTTTTTGCGAACATTTATTCAGTGAAATTTTTAATTTGCTGGCTGATATTATTAGTGAATTACCATTAATATAATTCCGTAACGTTTATCATGCTACCCTAAGGATTATCCGAAAAATAATATCTGCGAACATCTTCCAGGATACTCCTGTAGCGAAATATTTGTTTTAAGCTCACTCACATATCGCAACATTTACTTTACTTTAAGACAATTCCAGGCAAATTATACAACACTTTACGGGATAGTAAGCCCGCCTGAAAAATTGCGAGAGTGGCGCATTAGGTGACCCATGTTGTTCCGTTTAGTCATGATGAAATATTCAGGTAAGGGGAATTATCGTTACGCATTGAGTGAGGGTATGCCATGTCAACGATTATTATGGATTTATGTAGTTACACCCGACTAGGTTTAACCGGGTATCTGTTGAGTAGAGGGGTTAAAAAAAGAGAAATCAACGACATTGAAACCGTTGATGACCTTGCCATAGCTTGTGATTCACAGCGCCCTTCAGTGGTGTTTATTAATGAGGACTGTTTCATCCACGATGCTTCTAGCAGTCAGCGCATCAAGCACATCATTAATCAACATCCCAATACGTTATTTATCGTTTTTATGGCAATTGCCAATGTTCATTTTGATGAATATCTATTGGTCAGAAAAAATTTATTGATCAGTTCTAAATCGATTAAACCGGAATCTCTCGACGATATTCTTGGCGATATTCTGAAAAAAGAGACAACGATAACCTCGTTTTTAAATATGCCGACGTTATCATTGAGCCGAACCGAATCGAGTATGTTGCGAATGTGGATGGCAGGTCAGGGAACCATTCAAATCTCCGACCAAATGAATATCAAAGCCAAGACCGTTTCATCGCATAAAGGTAATATTAAACGTAAGATCAAAACGCATAATAAACAGGTTATCTACCATGTCGTTCGACTGACGGATAATGTGACTAATGGTATTTTTGTCAACATGCGCTAACACATTCTGACTGGTGGTTTCCCACCAGTCAGGCTGAATAAGATTACTCTGCTTTCTCAACAAAGATACCGTCCTGATGCCCTGCTTCATTAAAGAACCAGATGCCGAGCGGGTAGTCTTCCAGCGAAACCAGGTACATTGTGCCTTCACTAAACTCCTCAACTGCCAGTACCACGCCAGGACGACGCGGACCGCCATCCGTTTTGACTGTTACCCGATCATTCACCTTCATCGTTTTCCTCCTGTGGCTTTGTGCCAGTGTAGAACAATTTCGTTTTCCTGGCAGCGCCAGGCGCGCGCGAGTGCTGATTTTCTCGACGGTCTATACTTAAGAGATGCCAGGCGGACTTAACGACTGGCGGCAACAACAGAGTAACGGTTGCGAGGAAAGATGATGAAAACCGCAAAAGAGTACAGCGATACCGCAAAACGTGAGGTCAGCGTCGATGTCGATGCCCTGCTGGCGGCGATCAATGAAATTAGCGAAAGCGAAGTTCATCGCAGCCAGAACGATTCTGAACACGTTAGCGTCGATGGACGTGAATATCATACATGGCGTGAATTGGCGGATGCCTTCGAACTGGATATTCATGACTTCAGCGTCTCTGAAGTGAATCGTTGAATGCACAATAAAAAAATCCCGACCCTGAGGGGGTCGGGATGAAACTTGCTTAAGCAAGAAGCACTTAAAAAATTCGTTACACCAGGAAATCTGATGTGTTCATCACCTTATCCGCAATTTTTTTCGCTGACAAGAAAATATTCGCGTTATGAATGATTAACGCTACTTATGAATAGAAATGTGACGCGCGTCACACCTTGGTGGCTCTGGTGTCAACGGGATCGCTCCCGAAAAAATCATCTTTGATTATTTGTGCTGTTTTGAGAATCATCCTGGTAAGGGGAGTACTGCGCGACCATGTTTTCAATTCAACAACCACTACTGGTTTTTAGCGATCTTGATGGCACCCTGCTGGACAGTCATAGTTATGACTGGCAACCGGCAGCCCCCTGGCTCAGCCGTTTACACGAAGCCAATGTTCCCGTCATTCTCTGTAGCAGTAAAACTTCAGCGGAAATGCTGTACTTGCAAAAAATGTTGGGGCTACAAGGCTTACCGCTGATTGCAGAGAATGGCGCAGTGATCCAGCTTGCTGAACAATGGCAGAATATAGACGGTTTTCCACGCATCATCTCAGGTATTAGCCATAGCGAAATCTGCCAGGTTTTAAATACGCTACGCGAGAAAGAACATTTTAAATTCACGACTTTTGATGATGTCGACGATGCAACCATTGCCGAATGGACGGGATTAAGCCGTAGCCAGGCGGCGCTGACGCAGCTGCATGAGGCGTCGGTAACGCTAATCTGGCGCGACAGTGACGAGCATATGGCACAATTTATCGCTCGCCTGAACGAACTGGGCTTGCAGTTTATGCAGGGTGCGCGCTTCTGGCACGTACTGGATGCCTCTGCCGGAAAAGATCAGGCTGCCAACTGGATTATCGCGACCTATCAACAATTGTCAGGCAGACGCCCAACCACACTTGGCCTGGGCGATGGGCCAAACGATGCGCCTTTACTGGAGGTAATGGATTACGCGGTGATTGTGAAAGGGCTAAACCGTGAAGGGGTACATCTGCATGATGAGGATCCGGCCCGCGTCTGGCGAACGCAGCGTGAAGGACCGGAAGGCTGGCGTGAAGGGCTGGACCATTTTTTCTCCGCCCGTTAAGCGTTATCGCTCGCGAATACCCGATTGCGCCCGGCCTGTTTTGCGAGGTAAAGCCGACGGTCGGCCAATGACTGGAGTTGTTCAAAATCATAATCACCGGTTTCCTCGCTGCTGCTTACCCCCAGCGAGGCACTGATGCGTATCGTTGTACTCTTGGCGATCAGCATCTCTTTTTCATTTAACTTCAGGCGAATACGTTCTGCGACCTCCGCAGCCTGCGTCAGATTCGCGCCTGGCAGAATCACACAAAACTCCTCACCACCGACCCGCCCGGCAACGTCCTGCGCACGCAAGGAACTGCTAATTAATCCGGCAGCATGAGAAAGAACACGGTCGCCCACCTGATGACCAAAGCGGTCATTAATCGCTTTAAAATGGTCAAGATCGACCTGAATGACAGAAAATGGATGTTGGTGCATCTGACACAATTTAGCGAGCGGACGGGCTTTTTCGAACAGTGCGCCACGGTTATATAAACGCGTTAAGGTGTCGTGCCACGCCTGCCACTGCAACGAGCTTTGCAGAACATACATGTTGCTGACCATCCGGCGAATCACATACCAGGAGAGGAGTAACATGGTGGTAAAGAGCGCCCACAGCAGGGTTAATGCAATGCTGATACTGCCGAAATCGCCGCGCACGCCTTCGCTTAGCGTATGGACGCGCACCAGCACACCGTCGAAATGGTCCAGACGTTCCCAGCTAACATAGCGACTGTCAATACGAATGCCGCCCCGCGTGTCATGTTCCATTGCCTGCGCCAGCAAGGCCAGTTCACGAGGATCAAAAATATTCCCTGTTGGATGGTCAGGATTGGAAGAGGTCAAAAATCTCAGCTTACCGTCATAGAGCTGATACTCACCATCGAGGTTTTTATCGATGGCGTTTCTTAAAAATTGCTGCATAGTACGCACGGGAATACTCATCCCCAGCACGCCATACCAGTAGTTATTACTGTCTACCGGAACGCTGACGGTAACCTGCGGTTCAGTATTGCTGGCGTGTTCCGGTTGCGAAGTGAACCAGCGTACCGCGCGGTGACGATTTTCTCGTTGCGAATGACCGATAAACCAGGGTTGGGTGACATAGCCGTAATAACGCGTTGGTACATTGCGCGTAAACAAGGTCGGCTGCGTCGAAACGTAAAATCCAGCACGCGAGACATACATCGCCTGTTCAACCATCGACGAGGAGTTGTGCGCCAGTCGCAGCAAGTAACCAACTTCCAGTGCAGCGGTAATTTCATTGTCGAGGATTTCATTTTCGCGAGACAGGAGATTCCCCTCGCTGACTAATGCATCCGATACGCCATTGACTGGCAGGGTGCGCCGTCGGTTGAGTTCGATTTGCCAGGCGTGCTCGTCGCGATGCTGTTCGAACTCGGTTACGGCATTACGCAGAGAGATGAAATCCAGTGGCGCCACGAGAGCTTCGCGCATGCCATTACGCAAAAAGATCAGTTTGTCGACGTTATACTGCAAATGCTTATCGAGCGCGTTGGCTACGTTTTCCAGATGATTACGCTGGCTGGAGATATAGGCATCTTCCAGCACCACCACTTCACGCCAGGTGAGCAAGGTGGAAAAAAGCAATACCACGATAAAGCAGAGATTAACGACATGACCAGGCCCCAGGCGGCGTGCGAGTTTTTTCAACCAGCTCTGGTTTTCCATTTTTGTCTCGTGCTGCACCCTGACGACTCCCAACCTGCTTTTTTATGATTCTGGCATAACCCGGCGATAGCGTACCGCAAAAGAGCGATAATTTTATAATGGTGGCATGATAAGAAGCGACTATCATTCATTGCAGGCATTGGGACACCAGGCCGGATGTGATCCGGCCTGGTGTTAATGATACCCTTTCAAACTTCTTCCGCAGAACGACTCCCCTCCCCCGGAACAAGCTCGGTTTCATGAAAAGCCTCCCGCTTGACCCCGTAACCGTCATACCAACGACACTCAACCATACCGCTGGAGTATCCAGTGACAATCATCCGCGGGCCGCCCTCTTTAACCGTAACTTCCTCACTAACCATAAAGCTCATACTCGCCTCCTTTTTTCGAGTGAAACTTGTTCACCTTAGTTGAAGATGGCGAATTTTGCATAATGGCCAGTGCGAGTATTAATGTGCCTGACCGCGCATTTTCGCTACTGCTTTCACTCCCAGCACCACGATGCCGCCGATGATAAATCCAAGAATCAGATTTAAAACAGTCGGTAATATCATCGCCACCACTGCACTTTGCTGCCCGGCGAAATGTTCAATGGCGTGATGCAGCGGCGCAATACCATGTACCACAATCCCGCCGCCGACGAGGAACATCGCCAGCGTGCCGACAATCGATAATGCTTTCATCAACCAGGGCGCAATGATCAATAACCCTTTACCTAATGCCTGCATCAGCGCGCTGGATTTTTCCGCCAGCCAATACCCCAGGTCATCAATCTTAACGATAACCCCTACCAGACCGTAGACGCCCACGGTCACTACCAGCGCGATGCCTGAAAGCACCAGCACCTGATTAAGCAACGGCGCTTCTGCCACAATCCCCAGCGTGATGGCGACGATTTCCGCAGACAATATAAAATCGGTACGAATCGCCCCTTTTATTTTGTCTTTTTCAAACTTCAGCGGATCCTGCGCCGCCAGCTTCTCCAGACGCTGCTGACTCTGCGCCGGATCTTCTTTATGTTTACGCGCCTCCAGCATATGCAGCACTTTCTCTACCCCTTCAAAGCAGAGAAACGCGCCGCCAATCATCAACAGTGGCGTAATCGCCCACGGGATAAACGCACTGATGATCAGCGCCAGCGGCACCAGAATCACTTTATTGATCAGCGATCCTTTCGCCACGCCCCAGACCACGGGAAGTTCCCGGTTGGCCCGCACGCCTGAAACTTGTTGCGCATTGAGCGATAAGTCATCCCCTAATACACCGGCGGTTTTCTTCGCCGCCAGTTTGCCCATCACGGAGATATCGTCCAGCAGTGTGGCGATATCATCGAGCAACGTCAGTAAACTACTCCCGGCCAAAAGCATTCCCTCTCATTTTTATTGTTGAAGGGTGTAAGTATGAAGCAAAAACGGCAGCTCTGATACTTGCTTCACAGGTCAACATTTTTTTAACAATCAAGTGCAATTATATCTCTCGCCAGCAGAATGATTTTCACGTTTACTATGAACCACCTTTTTATTTCCACCGTGAGGGATTATGCGTTTCCGCCAGTTGTTACCGCTTTTTGGCGCGCTGTTTGCGTTGTATATCATTTGGGGCTCAACCTATTTTGTCATTCGGATTGGCGTGGAAAGCTGGCCTCCATTAATGATGGCGGGCGTGCGATTCCTGGCAGCCGGTATTTTATTGCTGGCATTTTTGCTACTGCGCGGACACAAGCTCCCCCCGCTACGTCCGCTGCTCAATGCCGCGCTGATTGGCCTGTTATTGCTGGCTGTCGGTAATGGCATGGTGACGGTTGCCGAACATCAAAATGTTCCTTCCGGCATCGCCGCCGTTGTGGTTGCAACCGTGCCCCTCTTTACCCTGTGCTTCAGCCGCCTGTTTGGCATTAAAACGCGCAAACTGGAATGGGTGGGTATCGCCATTGGGCTTGCCGGAATCATCATGCTCAATAGCGGTGGAAATTTAAGCGGCAATCCGTGGGGCGCGATTCTGATTTTAATCGGCTCGATTAGCTGGGCGTTTGGCTCGGTTTATGGCTCGCGCATTACCTTACCTGTAGGGATGATGGCGGGTGCGATTGAGATGCTGGCGGCAGGCGTGGTGTTAATGATCGCGTCGATGATTGCGGGTGAAAAACTGACGGCGCTCCCTTCCCTTTCAGGCTTCCTTGCGGTCGGCTATCTGGCGCTGTTTGGTTCGATTATCGCCATTAACGCTTATATGTATTTAATCCGCAACGTCAGTCCGGCTCTCGCCACCAGCTACGCCTACGTTAACCCGGTGGTCGCGGTCTTGCTGGGTACGGGACTGGGCGGAGAGACGCTGTCGAAGATTGAATGGCTGGCGCTCGGCGTGATTGTCTTCGCGGTGGTACTGGTCACGTTGGGAAAATATCTCTTCCCGGCAAAACCCGTAGTTGCGCCAGTTATTCAGGACGCATCAAGCGAGTAAATGAATCCCCTGCGTGTCGATCTGCGCGCTGGCACCTTCGCCGCAGATCCACTCTTCCAGACGCTCGGTAAGCGCTTCATCCGTCAGCTTCTCGCGCCCACGTAACGCACACTCCCAGACAATCAGTACACGCCAGCCGAGTGCCTGCAAGCGATTGATATCGCGGCGATCCCGCTCAACATTTTTACCTATCTTCTCCAGCCAGAACTCGGTTCGAGTCACAGGCACTTTAAACAGATAGCAGTGATGATGATGCCAGAAGCAGCCGTGGGTAAATATCACGCAGCGATATTCATCAACGACAAAATCCGGGCGTCCGGGCAGACTGGCGTCCTGAACGCGAAATGCCAGGCCCTGCCCGGTTAACAGACTGGCGAGGCGCTTCTCAATCACCGTATCACGCGTGGCAATCGCGCGCATATTTTTGCTGCGGGTGGCCTTATCGTGAACGTCGGCCATGTTGTGCCTCTTGCTGACGCAACGCCACCGCCTGTTTGATTTTTGGCTCAAGCAGTTTTGCCACCGCTGCAAAGACCGGTACGATCACCGAGTTACCGAACTGGCGATAGGCCTGAGTGTCCGAAACCGGAATGCGGAATTTCGCTTCTCCCGGCGCTTCAAAACCCATTAAGCGCGCACATTCACGAGGCGTTAACCGACGTGGACGATGTTGCTGATTCAGCGGATCGTCAAAGTCTTTCTCATCCGTGGCCATATCCCAACCGCGATCGATTAAAATTTCCGCGCCATCTTTGTAATAACGAGCAGACAGCGTACGCGTGACGCTTTGCGGATTGTTCGGATAAACCATTCCATAACCGAAGCCGTTACCGCGTGCCTGATGTTTTTTCGCATAACGATAGAGGTACTTCCACAGCACCGGCGTCAGGATATATTTCGCCTCGACCATCGGGTCCAGCAGCTGCGCCAGCGTCACTCGCTGTGCAGGGAAACATTTGCTGATATCACGCAGAGTAAAATCGGCTTTCAGATTCAGATCGCGACGAAAACCCACCAGCACGATGCGTTCACGGTGCTGCGGCAGAAAATGTTTGCCGTCGATGATTTTCGGATCGTCCGGCCCGTTATCTTCTGCATCAGCCACGTCATAGCCCAGTTCGTCCAGCGTCTGCATGATGATGCGGAACGTTTTACCCTGGTCGTGACTTTTCAGGTTTTTGACGTTTTCGAGCACAAACATCGCCGGACGACGCGCGTCGATAATGCGCACCACATCAAAGAACAGCGTGCCCTGGGTATCGCAGGCAAAACCGTGCGCCCGCCCGAGCGAGTTCTTTTTCGATACGCCAGCCAGCGAAAATGGCTGACAAGGGAAACCGGCCAGTAAAACATCGTGTTCAGGAATGTGTTGACGAATATGTTCCGCCGCCGCCTCATCACTCACGCCTTCTTGATGGCTGAGGGTGATGTCGCGGATATCCTCATTAAAATGATGCGTCGCCGGGTCGCAATAATGGTTGGCTTTATAAGTGCGTACCGCATGTTTGTTCCATTCGCTGGTAAACACGCACTGTCCGCCAATCGATTCAAAACCGCGACGGATGCCGCCAATTCCGGCAAATAGATCGATAAAGCGAAACGCATAATGCGGATGATGTTCCGGTGGTTTGGGTAACAACGTTTGCAGATGGGCAAACTCTTTCTCACTTAAACGGTGCCATGCCGAGTCATTCGCCAGCGCACGTTTTAAAATTGCCGCACTCCAGTGATTCTCACCCACACCATTAAGCTGCGCCACCAGCGTTTTAACATCATAAATTTGCAGCAGTTTCTCCAGCATTGCCTGTGCGGCATTCCCGGTGCTGTATGAATCGGTTACTGATATATTTTCCTGCATAGATTTAACCGGCCATCTGAGATGGCCGACAGGTTAACATAATTACTGCCGTTTAGGGCCACGCGCTCAGCCAGCGGGTGAAAACGCATCTATCACCTTGTGATCGATACCTTCATTCTCCCCCGCCAGTTCGGCACCGAGCTTCGCCATAAACTCGACTAAAAATTGCGCGTTGTGCTGTGCCAGCTGCTTGCCTCTTGCGGTTTGCATGGTTTGCGGTAATTTCAGTAACGTTGTCTGGAAATGATCCAGCGCGTAGCGTTTATCATCAAGCGGGCGATGCTGTGCGAACGGATCTTCGCCATCAAACAGCGCCAAGCCCAATGCCCCTGAAACGGCAAATACGCGCGCCAGGCCAATCGCCCCCAGGGCTTCCAGCCGATCCGCATCCTGGACGATTTTAGCTTCCGTTGTTAAGGGGGCGATTTGCGCGCTGAAACTGTGAGCGGCAATGGCATGACAAACGGCCTCAATTTTCTCCGCCGGAAATTGCACGAACTCTTCACGGAGCAGGCGACGCGTCTCTTCTGCCGCCAGGATTGAAGAACGCTGCCGTTGCGGATGATTTTTCGCCATGCTCACGATATCGTGAAAATAACAGGCGGTTAAAATCACCAGCATATCGACATCGTCATCTGCCGCCAGTTTCTGTGCCGTAGCCCAGACACGGCGAAAATGACACAGGTCATGCGCCGCGTCCTGATGTTGGTGATGGTTTTTCAACCAGTTCTCAAACTGTGCCTGCCAGTGTTGTAACTCCATACGCGCTCCGTTGCCAAAGAGTCGCAACCTTAGCAGTTTTTATTCATAGCGTCTGCAACGTGCAGGACGAGGTCGGGTGTACCATGCAATGCCGCCTAACAAGGCACCAACCAGGGCCATAAACAGAAATCCGACCAATGCTCCTAACCACTTCCCCGCGGTAGATCCTAAATCACTTTCAAATCCTGACACGGGGGCATCGGGGATCCGGCTCATCACCCAGATGTATCGCGCCATTGCCCAGACGAAATAGCCACACCATGTATAGAAAGCCCACAAAGCCAATTTGCCGCCAGGGCTGCGAGAGAGTCTCTCTTCCATCTTTGTCGAACCGTATTCCATTTTGAGATAACCCGGAAAATTCAGACTTAGAACTATTATGTGATAAAAATCACATTTTTCCACATTGGATGAGCCAGTCAAGACTCAATCATTTTTTGAACAAATAGATAAATTTTGCGCAACGGCGGTGAATACAGGAAAATTCGATTTGAACGATTTTATTTATCTTTGATTTCGGCTTTATTAATTCATTCAATCAATATATTGGTACTGATTACAATTATACCTTTTTATTTTTCTGTGTCATCATGCCTCCGTTATTAGCCTTTTATCGTCTTGTTTATATTTTTTTGGCCGGCATGATGCCGGCTTTTTTTATGCCTTCATTAATGTGCGCGAGATCACACCAGCCGTTTAGCACAACAATCATTGATACTCCCTATCTTTTCGATCAACTCATAAAATATTGATATACATCCATAATATTCTTGAATATTTATATTCAGAATTCATAAATATGAATTATATTAAATAGATTTGAAACATTTTGAAATCTTTTAAATACATTTGTTACATGTAATCTTTAAAATAAAATGAACTTCATAGAATAGTATCCAAATGTGCTTTTTTTGGATCACAGCACTTATTGATATATTCATGAAGATTATAATCACAAGGGAATACATAATGAAAAGAAAAGTTCTGGCAATGCTGGTCCCGGCGTTATTAGTTGCTGGCGCAGCAAATGCGGCTGAAATTTATAATAAAAATGGCAATAAAGTTGAGCTATACGGCAAGATGGTTGGTGAGCGCATTCTGACCGACCGTGAAAGTGGTGAAAAAGGCGATAATTCTCAAGATACCTCTTATGCCCGTGTAGGCGTGAAAGGTGAAACTCAGATCAACCCTGAACTGACTGGTTACGGTCAGTTTGAACTAGACCTGGAAGCATCAAACAGACACAACCCTGACCAAACTCGTTTGGCATATGCTGGTTTGAGTTACAAAGACTTTGGTTCATTCGACTACGGTCGTAATGTCGGTGTCGCGTATGATGCAGAAGCATTTACTGATATGTTTGTTGAGTGGGGCGGTGACTCATGGGCTGGTACTGACCTGTTCATGACCAACCGTACCAACGGTGTTGCAACCTATCGTAACACAGATTTCTTTGGCATGGTTGAAGGTCTAAATTTTGCTCTGCAATATCAGGGTAAAAATGAAGGTACAGGCAACTACAAAGCAAATGGCGATGGCCATGGTTTATCTGCAACTTACACTATTGACGGTTTCTCATTTGCTGGTGCTTATGCAAACTCTGACCGTACTAATTTACAGTCTGGTGATGGTAAAGGTGAAAGAGCCGAAGTTTGGGCGTTGTCAACAAAATATGACGCTAACAATGTCTATGCTGCTGTAATGTACGGTGAATCTCACAACATGAATTCCGACGACGGTGATGTTGTGAACAAAACACAAAACGTCGAAGCTGTTCTGCAATATCAGTTCGACTTTGGTCTGCGTCCATCCATCGGTTACTCCTATTCTAAAGCGCTGGACGTAGCAGGTTACAAAGATTCTGATCGTCTGAACTATATTGAAATCGGTACCTGGTATTACTTCAATAAGAATATGAACGTATATACCGCTTATCAGATCAACCTGCTTGATAAGAGTGATTATGTTCTCGCTCATGGACTGAACACCGACGACCAACTGGCAGTTGGTATCGTCTACCAGTTCTAATCAGCCAACGCGCCGCGGCGTGTTACTGTAAAACTTAACACCAGCCTGAGTTCGTCCCTCATCGAACTCAGGCTTTTTTATTGGCATTTCATCTCCATCTGCGGCACACGCAATTGCCAAAGCATATCGATACAGCCCCTTACCCTGCCCCTCCTGGCACAATAACATCAACCAGCGACTCTTCAAGCCAACACCCAAATGCATTTCTTTATAAATTTAATCTGTAACAAAACCGCTTCCCATATAGAAATATTTGCAAAAATAGTGCATGAAAAAAGCTTTTTCCCTACCAATCCGGGATATAAATATTCATCAGTACCACAACATTCCACAGCACTAAATCTCTCCCCATCGCCCCCAAACCTCTGATAATGGTCTAAAATCATTGAGGCCACTTGCGACGACGTTACTCAATAAGGAAAGTTTGGCGTGAATAATATTCAACACCAGTGCAGCATCATCATTACATACTTATGCCCGCCAACTACCGCTTTCGATATATTGACTCAATTTTTCAGCCTGGTTAAAAATAGCGACCAGCTCAGTCGCAAATATAGTGACTACCCTAACTAAGCAACAATAAGGAATACACTATGACTGTTCAAACAAGTAAAAACCCGCAGGTCGATATTGCTGAAGATAATGCGTTCTTCCCTTCAGAATATTCGCTTAGCCAATATACGAGTCCCGTCTCTGATCTTGATGGCGTGGACTATCCAAAACCGTATCGCGGTAAACATAAAATTCTGGTGATCGCCGCGGACGAACGTTATTTGCCGACCGATAACGGAAAACTGTTCTCGACCGGTAACCACCCGATTGAAACGTTGCTGCCGTTGTATCATCTCCATGCTGCAGGTTTCGAATTCGAAGTGGCGACCATTTCCGGTCTGATGACCAAGTTTGAATACTGGGCTATGCCGCACAAAGATGAAAAAGTAATGCCATTCTTTGAACAGCATAAATCGTTATTCCGCAATCCGAAGAAACTCGCGGAGGTTGTCGCCAACCTCAACGCTGATAGCGAATATGCAGCAATCTTTGTTCCTGGTGGGCATGGCGCACTTATTGGTTTACCAGAAAGCCAGGACGTGGCTGCCGCTTTACAGTGGGCAATCAAAAATGACCGTTTTGTTATCTCCCTTTGCCACGGTCCGGCGGCTTTTCTGGCACTTCGCCGCAGCGATAACCCACTGAATGGTTATTCTATTTGCGCATTCCCAGACGCCGCAGACAAACAAACGCCAGATATTGGCTATATGCCGGGTCATCTCACCTGGTACTTCGGCGAAGAGCTGAAGAAAATGGGCATGAACATCATTAATGACGACATCACCGGGCGAGTACATAAGGACCGTAAACTTCTCACCGGCGACAGTCCTTTCGCAGCGAATGCGTTGGGTAAACTGGCGGCGCAGGAAATGCTGGCAGCTTACGCGAGTTAATCCCTGTTACATTGTAATGTAAGCGCATAATCAATCGCAGCCACGTTAATACTCACGACGTGACTGCGTTTTTTCACTGTTAACTTATGGCGTACTGAAGCCCGATGTTAATTTCTTTGCGGTAACGTAATTCGAAACACGTTATGCTTACTGAGATAGTGATACGTAGCACTTCCTCCATGTAATTCGGCAATCGCTTTGACTAAAGAAAGGCCAAGTCCCTGACCTACGGAATGACGCGAATTATCTCCCCGCCAAAATCTACGGAAGAGTTTTTCAGGCTCATTAATTTTCGTTCCAGGACTGGCGATATCAATATTAAGAGAACCGTTGGCATCAAGAAAACTGGTTATATGAATACGCGATTTTTCTGGCGAATATCGAATGGCGTTAACAATAAGATTCGATAACATTCGTTGCAGTAAAATTTTATCCGCAAAGATTTGTTGATTGCACTCGACCTTAAAACGAATCTCTTTCTCGTCTGAAAGATATTCAAGATAGTCCAAAAGATTTTCAACTTCCTTGTTGAGAGAAAGCGCATCCAGTTTCACCAAAACATTGTTTTTGTCTGCCCTGGCAAGAAACAGTATATTCTCTGTTAACCGCGAAATATTTTCCAGCTCTTCAATGTTTCCGGCAATTGTTTTTTGATATTCAGCGATACTTCTGGTTTGACTGAGCGTAACCTGATTCTGACCCAGTAATGCATTAATTGGCGTTCTAAGTTCATGAGCGAGATCGTCAGCAAATTGACTAAGGCGCTCAAAATCTTTGACTAAAGCATGATGCATTTTATTCAACGCCTGCCCAAGAGGTTTTAGTTCTCTCGGTAATGCGCTAACCTCAACCGGCACTCGGCTATCGTTATAATTCAGCGCTTCCGTTACGCCACTCAACTTTTTGATCTCTCGCAACCCCGTTCTGATTAACAACGGACTTAATACTGAGCACAATATAATGGCGACAATGCAAATTATAATGCTATTAATTTTATACTGTTCAAGCATGTTATGTCTGGCTGAAGCCAATTTAGCCACAGTAACCGTTAATGATGGCGAAACTTCATCAATATTAATTCGGAAAGCATCTATCTCTGTATCATTAATAATGCTTCTGTAAATGCCTGCTGCGCTGATTGTCTCACTAGCAGGTATGTTATTTAACATGTCATCACTGACATTTGTCCGGTTAACAATTTTATTGATGCCATCACCATGAATGATCAAAATATCCTGACTAACATCCATCATCCGGTTAAAGTACACAGGTAACGTATCTGGATTTACCCCATCAATTAACAACTGCTTGATCTGCGCTGTCCGGTTAATGAGTGTTGTATCATCGCGCCATTTCAACTCACTTGCCAGGCCATTATAGAGAGTCCATACAATTCCAGCGCCAGCAACAGACAGCAGAAATATAAAAAGCAAGGTTAAACGGACGGTTATAGATAATCTTTTCATTATTTTTTTACCGCTACGAATGAATAGCCCATCCCCCGGATTGTGGCGATTAGCTTTTCAGGAAAAGGATCATCAACTTTTGCGCGGAGCCTGCGAATGGCGACATCCACCGTATTGGTATCACTATCAAAGTTGATTCCCCAAATTTCACTCGCAATAACCGTTCTGGGTATAATCTCGCCAGCTCTGGAGGCCAGTAGCCAAAGTAACTGAAACTCCTTGCGTGTCAGTGTAATACTGATATTGTCCCTGCTCACACTTTGACTGACAGAGTCCATTTTTAAGCCACTGATTTCTAATGTTGAATTCAGAGCGTGATGTTGCCTTAATTGTGCCCGAACCCTTGCCAGCAACTCAGAAAATGAAAAAGGTTTTACCAGATAATCATTTGCCCCACTGTCCAACCCTCTGACTCTGTCATCGACAGAATCCCTTGCAGTAAGGCAAATAACAGGGGTTTGCTTTGCCGTTCTTAACGTTTGTAAGATCTGCCAGCCATCCATACCCGGAAGCATAATATCCAGAATGATCAATGCATAATCATCCTTCAGCGCAAGATAAAGCCCATCTCTGCCATCAGAAACGGCATCAATGACATAACCCGCTTCGGAAAGCCCCTGCGTTACCCATTCCTGGGTCCTTTGATTATCTTCAATAAGTAGAATCTTCATGAAAATAATATGCCATAAATCATATGTTATAGAAACAACCTGGTTCATTACAAAATTGTAATGCTGCTGTAAGGTTACCCTGGACGTTTTTTCGCTATCCTCAAAACTCATTCACATGACAAGGATATAAACATGTTAAAGCGTTATTTAGTACTCTCGGTAGCAACGGCAGCATTTTCATTACCTTCTTTGGTTTATGCCGCACAACAAAACATTCTTAGCGTGCACATTTTGAACCAGCAAACAGGAAAACCCGCTGCCGACGTGACAGTCACTCTTGAAAAGAAAGCGGATAACGGCTGGTTACAACTTAATACCGCCAAAACAGATAAGGATGGACGAATTAAGGCACTGTGGCCCGAGCAAACTGCGACTACTGGCGATTACCGTGTCGTATTTAAAACCGGGGACTATTTCAAGAAACAAAATCTTGAAAGTTTCTTCCCTGAGATTCCCGTTGAATTTCATATTAATAAAGTGAACGAGCATTATCATGTGCCTTTGTTACTCAGCCAATATGGGTATTCAACCTATCGTGGCAGTTAATGCGTAAATATGTAAAAGCTGATCTCTGCTACTGTTAGGGAGGTGACTCCCTGACAGATTAACAGTAAACGGCTCTTGTTGGCTAACGACAAAAAAGTGTGATGGCTTATGAAAAAGAATCAATTTTTAAAAGAATCAGATGTTACGGCCGAGTCGGTATTCTTTATGAAGCGTCGGCAGGTGTTAAAAGCACTGGGCATCAGCGCAGCTGCATTTTCTTTGCCTCACGCTGCGCATGCCGATCTGCTTAGCTGGTTTAAAGGGAACGATCGTCCGCCCGCCCCCGCCGGAAAACCGCTGGAGTTCAGCAAGCCTGCCGCCTGGCAAAATAACCTTCCACTGACGCCAGCAGATAAAGTCTCCGGTTATAACAACTTCTATGAATTCGGGCTGGATAAAGCCGCTCCCGCTGCTAATGCTGGTAGCCTGAAAACCGATCCATGGACACTGAAAATCAGCGGCGAAGTGGCAAAACCATTGACCCTCGATCATGATGATTTAACCCGTCGCTTCCCGCTGGAAGAGCGTATTTATCGTATGCGCTGCGTGGAAGCGTGGTCGATGGTGGTGCCGTGGATTGGTTTTCCGCTACACAAATTGCTGGCACTTGCCGAACCCACCAGCAATGCGAAGTATGTCGCTTTCGAAACGATTTATGCGCCGGAACAGATGCCAGGCCAGCAGGACCGCTTTATCGGCGGCGGGCTGAAATATCCTTATGTCGAAGGATTGCGTCTCGACGAAGCAATGCATCCGCTCACACTGATGACCGTAGGTGTTTATGGCAAGGCGTTACCACCGCAAAATGGTGCGCCAGTGCGACTGATTGTGCCGTGGAAATATGGCTTTAAAGGGATTAAATCGATCGTCAGTATTAAGCTGACCCGCGAGCGTCCGCCAACCACCTGGAATCTGGCAGCGCCTGACGAATACGGTTTTTACGCCAACGTTAATCCGCATGTTGATCACCCGCGCTGGTCACAGGCTACCGAACGATTTATTGGTTCAGGCGGCATTCTCGATGTTCAGCGCCAGCCAACACTACTGTTTAATGGTTACGCCGACCAGGTGGCATCGCTGTATCGTGGCCTGGATTTGCGGGAGAATTTCTAAATGCGTCTGACAGCAAAACAGGTGATATGGCTGAAAGTTTGCCTGCATCTTGCCGGATTGTTGCCGTTTCTCTGGCTGGTCTGGGCGATCAATCTCGGTGGACTGGGTGCCGATCCGGTGAAAGATATTCAGCATTTTACCGGTCGCACTGCACTGAAATTTTTGCTTGCGGCCTTGTTAATCACACCTCTGGCACGCTACGCAAAACAGCCGTTATTGATACGCACTCGCCGCCTGTTAGGCTTATGGTGCTTTGCCTGGGCGACACTGCATTTAACCAGTTACGCATTGCTGGAGTTGGGCGTGAATAATCTGGCGTTATTAGGTAAGGAGTTAATTACCCGGCCTTATTTAACGTTAGGAATTATCAGCTGGGTTATTTTGCTTGCTTTAGCGTTCACTTCAACCCAGTCGATGCAGCGAAAACTCGGCAAACACTGGCAACAGTTGCATAACTTCGTCTATCTTGTCGCGATCCTGGCCCCAATACATTATCTGTGGTCAGTGAAGATTATTTCACCGCAGCCACTCATCTACGCTGGGCTGGCTGTACTGCTTTTAGCCTTACGGTATAAGAAGTTGCTTTCCCTTTTCAACCGGTTACGCAAGCAGGCCCACAACAAATTATCTCTATAACTTCATATTGCCGACAAACTTCGCGTTATCCCGGCCGGATGCGGCGCGAGCGCCCTATCCGGCCCACACAGATCGCATCAAGTTATGTTTCGTTTGTCATCAACCTCAAATCATCGACATAATTTATTTTATTTCAATAAGATAGATAAGCACACCTGAGAGAACTATTCTCTTGTCTCCTAAGAGTTGTTGCATTTTGTTATATGTTACAATATAACATTACACATCATATACATTAACTCTGGAGGAAACTGTTTTGGCGATTCGTCTTCATAAACTGGCTGTTGCTTTAGGTGTCTTTATTGTTAGCGCTCCTGCCTTTTCGCATGGTCATCACTCACACGGCAAACCCTTAACAGAGGTCGAACAAAAAGCTGCTAATGGTGTTTTTGATGATGCCAATGTACAAAACCGAACGCTAAGTGACTGGGATGGAGTCTGGCAATCCGTTTATCCTTTACTGCAAAGTGGCAAACTTGACCCCGTCTTTCAGAAGAAAGCGGATGCAGATAAAACCAAAACATTTGCTGAAATTAAAGATTATTATCGCAAAGGTTATGTGACAGATATCGAGATGATTGGCATTGAGGACGGCATTGTCGAATTCCATAGAAATAATGAAACAACATCCTGTAAATATGATTACGATGGATACAAAATACTCACCTATAAATCAGGCAAGAAAGGCGTTCGTTACTTATTCGAATGTAAAGATCCTGAAAGTAAAGCCCCTAAATATATACAATTTAGCGATCATATAATTGCACCACGAAAATCATCTCATTTTCACATTTTTATGGGTAATGATTCCCAGCAATCTTTATTGAATGAAATGGAAAACTGGCCAACGTATTATCCCTATCAGTTGAGTAGCGAAGAAGTGGTCGAGGAGATGATGTCTCATTGATTTTTTTGCGCTGACTTCAGTTATTTAACAGAACAGTGCCTGGTAGTAACAACTATAATTTACCAAGACAAATAAGTAAGAAAAACTCAGACACGCTCATACTTGAGTCGTGTCTTTTTTATTATGTCTGTAGAAAAAAACCGAGAAAAAGGCGAACGATAAATACACAACTCAGCTATACAGACTGGCAGCGCAAATGTCTCCAGGAGCAAGTCATCTATCATGGTAAAGCTAACCAGAAATATAGGTTAATTTTTGTGTTTAAACCTTTTTTACTTGTTAGTATGATACAAAGGCTTTCAAAAAAGCTGGGAAATTCAACAACTCTTGGAAATTATGGACTTTGTCCCGCGGCTTTAATCTGACGGCCGCGCTCCTTTTTTGGCTCAATTATTGACCCCTTCTCTACGCAACTTCAGTTCCCGCCAGCAACTTTGCGGCAGTTTCATAGGATCAATGTCTAAAAGAATAATGGTGACCGATAAGAAAACGACTGAATAACTGTAGATTTTCGCTCGAAACCTTCCTGTCAGACCCATAGCGAATCAAGTGCTGAATGTCACAGTATCGAACAGAAAACAGTGACGATCTAACCCTTCAAGAATATCCTACGATTGTTCTGTTTAGGAAAAGCAAGGCGGGAAGTCAGGAGATAAGTCATTGATAAAGTGGCGGAGAGAGGGGGATTTGAACCCCCGGTAGAGTTGCCCCTACTCCGGTTTTCGAGACCGATGATACCGAATCGCAAAATCAAAAGGTTATAAATTTTTCTTGGAATAAATGTCTTAAAAACATACACGAAAAATCAATAAACTACGTTGAATTCAATAAGAATATTCCAAGCCTTCTTTGAGTTATTTTTGACCAGTTTGCTGTTTTTCTTTCTCATAAAATATTTCCTGATATCCCTTAACATTACTGATACTCAAGTAGTGAATTTATGAGCAATCCTAATCCATGCATGACGTGTGGTGCCTGTTGTGCATTTTTCGCGTCTCTTTTTACTGGGCTGAAGCAGATGATGCTGGCGAAAGGTTTATCAGAAAACCGTAGCGCCTTCTTGCATACGACGTGTCCGCAGTTTTATATAATCCCGACCAGAAACCTCTTATAAAAAGTCGATACACAAATATCATGGATAATCACCACCTTCTGACGAAGAATATCTGATGAAATTAATCGCCCCTCTCCTGAGACCATTGCGCTGGGGTAAATTTGTAACTACGTGTGTACAGTGAGGTGTCGTATAGCACGCCGTCAGGAAATGCAAGGTGCCCCCGATATCCCCGACTACAAGTCAGCAAACAAAGTGATTGGCTGGCAATCCACATCACAGAAATGGACAATGCTACTTTATAATCGAGCTTGGTAGCCACCTTGATGGTCACTTTTAAAAAAAGCGTTTACACAAAATGATAAGCAGGCTCACAGGACCTCCCTCTAATCATCCACATTGTAAAGCTCCTTTGTTGTAGGTAAGATCCGGCACCCTAATAATATCAAAAGGATCAAAATCATCACTGCATCCTTCCACAAGACATTTCATTGCTCGTAGATCACCATATAGCTCTGAAGAGTGATGCGGACATAACAGACCATAAACTTTACATTTAGAACCTTCTTTACCTTGTCTACTTTCCTCAATTTTTACTTTCAATGAATACAGAAAAAAAAGCTCCCTGATATAACCATCCCTGTCATCTATCGTCATCCCCTCCCTCAGTGCTCCGACAACCTCATCAGTATTTTCATTTCTCACCTCAAATACACTATTTCTCTTATCCATCAGCCCACTTACAAAAGCACTTAGCTCTTGATAAATTTCCTCAAGCTCATTACTATTTCTGGCATTTGAGTATATAGAGATCATAACATCAAGTTTATCTTGTAATTCAGGAGTAAGAAAATGATTATGATTAAGTTCACTTACTGATTCCGGAGTCGAAGGGTTACCTCTTCCTGATACATACATCCATGAATAAAGATTTGCTGAAGAGCCACTTGTTGGTAACATATCAAAACCCCCTTAACAAATAAATATTATAAAAAATATGGCTGTATAAAAATATTATACCTTACTTAATACCACACTAATAAGATCTTGCTTTCCTCCATGATAAGATTGCATGATTTCATGTCTACTCCATGAAATATCAGAAACATTATAAGATGATATATCTATTGGATTATATTCATTTCTCACACGATCATATAAAACATTTGTTTCTGTTGTATCAACAAAAAGAATTCCTTTTTTCCAGTCTCTCAAACATATCATAAATAGCATGCTCAGCCTGTGCTGGCAAGGACGAAATATTTAAAAGCGATTCTCCATTTATTTTATCCATTCTAATACCAATAATATCTCTATTATCGCCATATATTTTCTCTGCACTCCCGGCACCATAATACTGGTTGAAACAACGAACTTCGCTTGTCACCTCTTCATGGCTTTGAGATATAGTAAACATCTTCAACACTTTTGTTGTATTTTCCATATCTTCATACACGACAGCATTACCACCTTTACCAATAACGTTACCTAGCACGGGTGATTTGTTGTTGCTAAGCCTCAGCAACGCTGACTGAGTATAATCCGCTGGCGGTAACTCCGGCTGCGCATAATCCACTGGAGGTAAATCAGGTCTGTTCGAACGAACAGATCCTCTTTCTATAGTCGTGCTCACTGTCGATGAATTCAGCATAGCCTCAATTTTTCTGATGATCTCTCCCTTAGGCCATCCCAGTCTATACAGCATATTAGTAAAACATCCACTATGACTCTCTCTTGTCACGCAAAACCTATTATCACTTAAAACAACGCGATATGTTCTGTTGCTAACCTTTACTTGCGCCCCATTATCAGAGTGAGCGGCAGCATCCCTTACAGAGGGATAAAACACGATTATCAGGCAAAGTCAGGTTTCTGGTTAAAGAATTCCATGAACACCCCAAATTTACAGAAGATGGTGATAGCATACATTTCAACCTTCAAAATGAATCAATCTTTACTTTCTTAACAAACATCACCATGACATGACAACAAAAAACTGGAAATTAACTATTGTTTTTGAGTATCTGGCAACTCATTCATCCTTCCAGCATCCCGTCAGACGAACGTTTACGAACTATAAATCAGGTATTACTGGCCCTCGAAATCTGGAGATACTGACGTATCAACACGGTTCAGTAACACCCGATACCTCTTCCAGACTGTCAACAACGATGTCTCTTCATCCGTTGCGATCTGCAGCATCCTGAATATGAATGCCATAGCTTACGGCATCACGAAAAGTTTATGAGCGGCTCAAAGCATCAAGTATAGTATTACTAATCATATCGACCGTATGCTGATCAATGAGTCTGCCACGACTGTCATGGACGGCGCGTATTACACTTTCGTATACGTTGCTTAAATCTGCTGCGGAAAGTGGTATTCGCTTACCTATATCCAAAACGTAATCCGCATAGGCATTTTCAGCACGATTAGGAGCAATGGGAGCAGAGTATCCTGCCGGGGCGGAAAAGTTGAAGTTGGACTGTAATGAGGGAATTTTCATGTTTATATCTAATACCCTGCAAATCATTTATTACAACAAAATAAACTATATCAAATTCATTTACCATGAACTGCATGTATACTGACTTGTGTTCATGATTATATTAGGGTGGTTAAACTCAATAAAGTCACAAAAATGATTATAATTATGTAATGGTGTAAAATTAAAATATTTCTTAACTCCTTTCCCCAAACCATCATAATATGGATGAGCATCTACTTTACTATGCATAAAAGAAAGTCCCTCAAGTAGAGCAGGATGATTACTACGGTTAACAATTATTGCACTATTTTCAATATTTACACTATCATTACGACGATCCACATGCATTGAAATTCCATCAGGAGCATATATTGTACCAAGCTTACCTGTAAGTATCATATCCATATCAAGATAGATACACCCCTCCCCGAATGAAATACCGTGATTCTTTGTATTATATGTGCACCTGAATATCTCTCCTGCTTTTAATAAGGCTAAATTTCTGAAGAAATCAAACCATGCATGATTTCTTTTCTTTGCATACATAGAAATCAAAGAATCCTGCGCCTTTGAAATTTCCCTCAGCTCTTTCTCTAACAGATTCAACAAGTATTCATCTCTTTTGTCTTCAGTTCGTAACCTTTGTTCACATATAATATCATGATAAATATCTGATAGTTTTCTGTCATACATACTGAAGTCAACATCTTCCCGATAGATTATCATTACATTTTCAAAATCTCGTTCCAATTTTGAAAAAGCAGTCTTTTGGTTGACTGAAAAATCGCCATCAACAAAAATACCTATCATACGATCACTCTCTATCCTTGCCGCATTTGTGACATTATCTAAATAGGGATGCTGCTTAGTATTAACTATTGGAACCTCATCTTTCTTATATCGTTCAGGATTAGGTTCAAACCACTGAAAAAGAATAGGCGTTTTTTCATCAATGACCTTTAACTCATATTCCTTTCCTGCAAAAGAAACCGTTTGACAGGGTGAACTCTGCACTATATTTACTGAGTTATGGAAAGTTGTCCTTATCGGTGAAAGCATTCGTCGTCCTGTTTATCCATATTTTCTTCACAACTAACTCTTTAATCTATTAATTATATTGGCATACTCAACCACAAAACCTCCAGCAGTTTTGCCATCTTTGCTTTCCTAACAAACATCACCATGGCATGACAACAAAAACCGGAGCCGGACTCCGGTTTTGTGAAGCTGTCGGGTTACTTCATCCCGCCAATATTTTCCCACGCCCCGTCAGCACGCAGAATTTGCAGCGGTCTTACCACGCACTGTATCTGCTTTTTATCTGCATCCAGTATCA